>Ga0308171_1000583_pt1 | contig 71860 bp, 67 predicted proteins | sample PhyGR1_FD_202135 | JGI IMG/M metagenome (GOLD analysis project Ga0308171, IMG submission 202135) | Phyllosphere microbial communities from UC Gill Tract Community Farm, Albany, California, United States - DLSLSG.R1 | ecosystem: Host-associated > Plants > Phyllosphere > Unclassified | place: USA...
TCGTTATCTACAGGTAAGTAAAGTAACACCCATCCCCTTAATAAATCCCAACAATAAAGCAAAAAACAACACTAGTAAGAGAAGCATGGGTTGTGGATAAATCAGCACAGACCTGTAAGGAAATACTAAATTTATTAATTCCGAAAAACGCCTTAGCCCCGATAGAAACGCTTACCCGCAGTAAGGATGGGCTTTTGAAAGATAGCGAAGGCACGAGGAGTAAAAGTGAAGAACGGGATTAAGATTCCTTATAATTATGCGAATGCATAAATACTAAAATCTTATTTTTATTGATAAATATTAAAATAGATTAAATCTCTTAATAACCTTTCAATTTAAGTTGTAACTTTATATTATGAAAGAGCATATTGTGAGAGGGTTCAGATTTGAAACTTATAAAGCACCAGAATTGTCTGTGTTTGATAGGTTACTGGAAATTTTTACCGATTTGTTGACCCATACTTCAGGAGATTTTGATGAAGCTATCGACTGGCTCCGAATGTTGGACGATGAATATAAACTTACTACACCAGAGTATACTATTGATAATTTTATCGAAGACCTTAAAAAGAAAGGCTACATCCGTGAAGAAGTTGATCCGAATGGAAACGGAAGTGGTGTGACTTTAAGCGCGAAGATGGAGCAGAATATTCGTAAACAGGCTCTCAACCAAATCTTCGGAAATTTAGCAAAAAGTGGAAACGGAAATCATAAAACCAATAAAAGTGGTTCAGGTGAAGATACGACAGGAGAATTTCGAAATTACCATTTTGGAGATCCGGTTGAAAAAATTTCTATTACAGAAAGTCTTAAGAATGCCCAAATTAATAATGGAATAGGAGATTTTCATCTCACTGAAGATGATCTTATCGTGGAAGACAGCATTCACCAGTCTCAGATGAGTACTGTTTTAATGATTGACATTAGCCACAGTATGATTTTGTATGGTGAAGACAGAATTACACCAGCAAAAAAAGTGGCGATGGCACTTGCTGAATTGATTACGACCCGTTATCCGAAAGATACGCTGGATATTATCGTTTTTGGTGATGATGCATGGCCTGTAAAAATTCAGGAGCTTCCCTATTTACAAGTTGGTCCTTATCATACGAATACGGTTGCCGGACTTCAATTGGCGATGGATATTTTACGCAGAAAGAGAAATACCAATAAACAAATTTTCATGATTACCGATGGCAAGCCAAGCTGTGTTCGTGAACCAGATGGTACTTACTATATGAATTCATATGGTTTAGATGACTATGTGGTTCAAAAATGTTACAATATGGCATCTCAGGCTCGCAGATTACATATTCCTATCACTACTTTTATGATTGCCCAAGATTCTTATCTGCAACATTTTGTGAGTGAGTTTACACAAGCCAATCAAGGGAAAGCTTTTTATACTGGGCTAAATGGATTAGGTAATATGATTTTTGAAGATTATGAAGCCAACCGAAAAAAGAGAATCCGTTAAAAATTATAAGTTGATATTTTAAAGTTAAGTATCAATTCAACATTATTTCAAAAAGTTTAAATCAGATTTTAAATAAAATGACTGAAAAGCCAAATATTAAGACATTAGGTTCGTTAAAAGCGACAGAATATAAATCAAAAAATATCAAAGACGAATTAAGAGATAATTTAAAAACTAAAATTCGCAATAGAGAATCCGTGTTTACAGGAATTTTCGGATACGAAAATACTGTTATTCCTCAATTGGAGCATGCAATTCTCAGCCGACACAATATTAATTTATTAGGATTAAGAGGTCAGGCAAAAACAAGATTGGCAAGGATGATGACGTCTTTGTTGGATGAATGGATTCCTTTTGTTGCCGGGAGTGAAATTAACGATGATCCGTTTAATCCAATTTCTCGTTATGCCAAAGAACTTATTAAAGCGGAAGGTGATAATACTCCGATAGAATGGCTACACCGTGACGAAAGATTTTTTGAGAAATTAGCGACTCCTGATGTTACGGTTGCCGATCTTATCGGTGATGTAGATCCTATTAAAGCTGCTAATCTTAAACTTTCTTATGCAGACGATCGTGTAATTCATTTCGGAATGATTCCTCGTGCTAACCGTTGTATTTTCGTAATTAATGAATTGCCGGATCTTCAGGCGAGGATTCAGGTTTCTTTGTTTAATATTTTACAGGAAGGTGATGTACAGATTCGTGGTTTCAAAGTGAGAATGCCTTTAGATATTCAGTTTGTTTTTACGGCGAATCCGGAAGATTATACGAACAGAGGAAGTATAGTTACCCCTTTAAAAGATCGTATTGGCTCGCAGATTTTAACGCATTATCCTGAAAATATCAATATTGCGAGAGAAATTACCAATTATGAATCCAGCTTAGACAGTCGTCAGACAAATGGAGTATATGTTCCTTCTTTGGCGAAAGATCTTTTGGAGCAGATAGGTTTTGAAGCTCGTGACAGCGAATATGTTGATTCAAAAAGTGGAGTGAGTGCCCGTATGAGTATTACCGCTTTTGAAAATTTATTGAGTACGGCTGAGCGTAGATCTTTGTTAGCAGGTGACGAAAAAACTTCTGTAAGGTTAAGTGATTTTGTGGGAGTAATTCCGGCGATTACCGGAAAAGTAGAATTGGTATATGAAGGCGAGCAGGAAGGTGCAGAAGCGGTTGCTCAATTGTTGATTGATAATGCAATACGAACGTTATTCACTTCTTATTTCCCGAAAGTTGAAAAACTGGAGAAAAAGAGTGTAGATGGTCCGTTTAGTCAGATTACCGATTGGTTTTTAGAAGATGATGGCTTTTTAGAACTTACAGATGAATCTTCGGATGAAGTTTATGCAAAAAATCTTAACCGAATTGATCCGCTGGATAAAATTATTGAAAAATATCAGCCGGATACACAGCCAGAAGATATTTTATTCCTGAAAGAATTTATCCTTTGGGGATTAGCTGTTAATAAAAAATTGAATAAAGAAAGATTCAGAACGGGCGTTTTCTTTTCTTAAAATTTAAACAACATAAAACAAAAAGATGTGGAATTGGTTTTCCACATCTTTTTTATTTTTTAATAATCAGATTATGATCAAACCTGAATAACTCCCAAATTAAATTTCTCTGTAATCGGAGAGTGATTGGCAGCTTCAATTCCCATAGAAATCCATTTTCGTGTATCTACAGGATTAATGATCGCATCCGTCCACAATCTTGCCGCAGCGTAAGTTGCTTCTGTTTGCTTTTTATATTTTTTTGAAATTGAATCTAAGATTTCGTTACGGTCTTTTTCAGTAATTTCTTTTCCTTGTTTTTTCAGTGTAGATTCCTGAATTTGAGCTAAAACTTTTGCAGCCTGTGCTCCACCCATTACTGCGAGATCTGCCCAAGGCCAGGCAACGATTAATCTTGGATCATACGCTTTTCCGCACATCGCATAATTTCCTGCACCGTAAGAGTTTCCTGTAATAATGGTGAATTTCGGAACCACAGAATTGGAAACAGCGTTTACCATTTTTGCTCCATCTTTTATAATTCCGCCATGTTCAGATTTTGAACCAACCATAAATCCTGTAACGTCCTGTAAGAAAACCAAAGGAATTTTTCTCTGATTACAGTTGGCAATAAATCTTGTTGCTTTATCGGCAGAATCAGAATAAATTACCCCTCCAAACTGCATTTCACCCTTTCCGCTTTTTACCAGTTTTCTTTGGTTGGCAACGATTCCTACAGACCAGCCGTCGATTCTTGCCGTTGCGCATATGATACTTTTGCCGTAATCCGGCTTATATTCTTCGTATTCAGAATTATCGACTAGACATTTTAAAATGTCAAAAGTATCGTACTGTTCCGCTCTGGAAGCTGGCATAATTCCGAAGATGTTTTCAGGTTTTTCTTTTGGCTGAGCACTTTCAATTCTGTCGAAACCTGCTTTTTCAGTAGATCCGAGAGATTTCATGATATTTTTGATTCTGTTTAAAGCATCTTTATCATCTTTAGCTTTATAATCTGTCACTCCTGAAATTGAACAGTGCGTTGTTGCACCGCCTAAAGTTTCATTATCAATACTTTCACCGATAGCAGCTTTCACCAGATAACTTCCGGCAAGGAAAATAGAACCTGTTCCTTCCACGATCATCGCTTCATCACTCATGATTGGTAGATAAGCTCCACCCGCAACACAACTCCCCATAACCGCTGAAATCTGGATAATTCCCGCAGCACTCATTTTAGCATTGTTTCTGAAAATTCTTCCGAACATTTCTTTATCAGGGAAAATTTCGTCCTGCATAGGCAAATAAACACCTGCAGAATCCACTAAATAAATAATTGGAAGCCTATTTTCCATGGCAATTTCCTGAGCCCTAAGGTTTTTCTTTCCAGTAATCGGAAACCATGCTCCTGCTTTTACTGAAGCATCATTGGCAACAATAAGGCACTGTCTTCCGGAAACATATCCCATGACCACTACGACACCACCACTTGGGCAACCACCATGTTCTTCGTACATTTCGTATCCTGCAAATGCACCAATTTCTATGGAATCTGAATCTTTGTCTAGAAGATAATCTACTCTTTCTCTTGCCGTCATTTTTCCTTCGTCACGAAGCTTTTGCAGCCTTTTTTCTCCACCTCCTTTTTTGATGTCAGCGAGTAGACGATTTATTTCTGATAATTTTAATCTGTTTTGATCTTCTCGTTTGTTGAATTCAATGTCCATAAAATTTCAATTTTTTCCGCTTAAAGATACTATTTTTAACAGGAAATCAAATTGAAGTAAAACAAATGTTTAATAAATTGGTTTTTAGTAAATTATGAAACATTTAACAAATTTTATATTTTTTTTGGTGCGTATTTTGCTAACTTTACAGTAGAGCAGTAGAAATGAAAGTTTCTATATAAATGCTCTAAGTTCCTAGTTTATTTTTTTAATAGTTTATTATTTGAAGGCCCTGAAAGTTGAATAAATTTTCAGGGTTTTTGTTTTTAAAGTACATCAAAATCCCAAAAGTATTCACGTTATTTTCAAAAGTGATTTGGAATGAAATTTCCTCAAAAAATTCATGACTTTAATATAAAATTTTTACAGGATTTGTAAATCCTATTTGTAAATTTGCAGAAAATTTAAAAGAAGGTAGGATATGCATAAAATAGCTCTTTTCAGATTGCACTTAATTGTATTTTTATGGGGATTTACTGCAATCTTGGGAAAGCTGATTGAGGCAAATGCGCAGATCCTCGTCTTTTACAGAATGCTTTTTGCAGCGGTATGTTTATTTGTATACATCAGAGTTTTCAAGAAAGAAAGCATAAAAATTTCAAAGAAACTTTTTTTCCAACTCGCTGCAATAGGAGTTTCAATGGCGCTTCATTGGTGGTGTTTTTTTTATTCGATTAAAGTTTCCAATGTTTCCATCGCTTTAAGCTGTCTTTCTTTATCAACCTTATTTGCATCTGTTTTAGAGCCGATTATTTTTAAACGGAAAGTCGACATCGTTGAAGTTATCATGGGAATGGTGATTGTTGCCTGTATTTTATTAATTTTTAAAACGGAATTTCAATATAAAGTCGGAATATTTTACGGAATATTGTGTGCTGTTTTCGGGACAATATTTTCGGTTTTTAACGGAAAAATGTTTGGTAAAACCAGCTCAGGAAATATTATTTTTTATGAAATTTTCTCAGGATGGTTTATTTTAATGATTATTTATCTGTTTTCCGGACAAATTTTTCAAATGAATGAAATAAGTTACCGTGATATTGCGTTAATATGCTTGTTAGCAAGTGTTTTTACAGCCTTTCCAATGTTAGAATCAGTGAAGTTGATGAAATATATTTCGCCCTTTACATTAATTTTAACAGTTAATTTAGAACCGGTTTACGGAATTATACTAGCTTTTTTTATCTTTGGGGAATCGGAACACATGAGCTCTGTTTTTTACATCGCTTCTGGGGTTATGATACTGGCAATCATTGCCAACGGATTAATAAAAACTAAGAGACAAAAAACTTTAAATTAAGCATCAAACTATATGATGAAAAAATATCTTTTACTTGTATTTTCCCTGGTTTTTGGGATATCACAATCTCAGATTATCAGAAAATATTCAAACGAATTCCTGAATATCGGAGCCGGCGCAAGAGGTTTGGCAATGGGTGGAGCTGTAATTTCCAATCAGGACGACGTATATTCTCCTATGTGGAACCCCGCTGGTTTGATGGCAGTTGAAAGAGATTGGCAGGGAGCAGCAATGCACGCAGAGTATTTCGAATCTATTGCAAAATACGATTATCTTGCATATGCTAAAGTTTTGGAAGAAGGTGTTTTCGGAGTTTCTGTGGTAAGATTAGGGGTTGATAACATCTTAAATACAACTCAGTTAATAGATACCGAAGGGAATATCGATTACGATAAAATAACAAAATTCTCACAATCTGATTATGCAGCGATACTTTCGTATGCATTTAACCCAGCTGGAAATACCAAATTGGATGTCGGGATCAATGCAAAAATTGTTTACAGAAACGTAGGGAAATTTGCCAACGGTTACGGATTTGGTTTTGATATCGGAGCTATTTATAAAATGGATAATGGCTATAAGATTGGAGCTATGTTGAGAGATGCAACAACTACCGTGAACTTCTGGAGTGTAAATCAAAAAGAACTTTCTACGATTGTAGATGGGGAAGAATTTAACCCTGCTCCAAAAGATAAAATGGAATTAACGATGCCCAAATTAAATGCAGGAGTTAGTAAAATTTTTGAAATCAACAGCAGCGTTTATGTTTTACCGGAAGCGGGAATTAATGTAGATTTTGCTAAAACAGCAGCACTTCTTTCAACAGATTTTGCAAGTATCACGCCTTATGCTGGGGCAGAATTAGGGTATCAGAAAATGATTTTCGTAAGATTGGGAGTCAACAGATTCCAGTCGATTACAGATATTGAAGATCTTAAAAGAAAAGTTTCTTTCCAGCCAAGTGCGGGTATCGGAATTAAATACAGAGGTCTGACGCTTGATTATGCCATTACCAACTCAGGAATTGGCGGATCCAACTTCTATTCAAACTTCTTCTCCCTAAAATTAGATATGGGACAATTCAGAAATGATTAAATTTTTTAAATTATGAAAAAACTTTCAACAATTATATTAGCAGCTTGTTCAATGTTAGCCTTTGGACAAAAAGTTTCTGATTATAAATATATTACCTTACCTTCTAAATTTGAGACTTTTAAGGAAGATTTTGGGTTAGGTGACTTATTGACGAAAACATTAAGAAGTAAAAACTATACCGTTATTCCAGCAGATAAATTACAGTGGCCATCAGAAGCACAAAGTAATCCATGTAATGTTTTAACGGCCAATATTCTTAACGACAGCGGCCTATTAAGAAATAAAGTATTATTACAGTTTAAGGATTGTAATGATAAAGTTATTTCTTCTATTAAAGGAGCTTCAAGTATCAAAGAATTTAAAGAAGGTTTTCAGGATGCACTAAAGCAGACGTATGTTTCTATATCTCCTGCTAATCCGGCAAGCCAACCTATTGCTCAGACGAAAGTTCAGGAAACAAGTGTGTCAACTCAACCTGTTAATAATACTCCTGCATCTGTGTCAGATAATTCAGCGGTAAGATTCAGCAATGGTAAAATGGATTTACAGAAAATTCAGATTGATAATTCTCAGTTTATTTTGATTACTTCTAATAGTTCTTCACCGTTTGCGACTTTTAAAACAACCGCTAAAGCAGATGTTTACCGAGTGAAATTACAAAATGGAGAAACTACATTGGGATATTACGAAAACGGAAATATCGTAATAGAAATTCCTCAATCTAATGGAGAATTTACTAGGGAAGTATTTTCAAAAAAATAAAATTTTAATACATCAAAATATAAATATCCTTAATTCAACGAAAGAAAGAGTTAAGGATTGATTTTTTTAACTAAATCATGAAAAAAACTTACACATCATTACTGATTGCCTTATCTGTATTTTCGAGTGCACAGAGTGTTTTAAACACGCAACTGAATGAAATTAATTATGGATCAGGAAGCTCTCCTTATAATTTAACAAAAATTAATGATCTCATTGTTTTTGCAGCGTCCAGAAATATTGATGAAGGATTGGAGCCGTGGGTTTATAATTCTACAACCCAAAAATCTACATTACTGAAAGATATTTTTGCAGGACATAATAGTGGAATCCCCCCTAATTCGATATTTGTAAAGCTAAATAACAAAATATATTTTCTTGCACAACAGAATTATTCGGGATATCAAATTTGGGAAACGGATGGAACTCCTTCTGGAACAGTAAAAAAACAGGATATTAATTCTAATTATTCTATTGATGAATTTGTGGTTGTAGGAGATAAAATTTTCTATTATCAGAATAAAGAACTTTGGGTATTTGATACAACATTAAATAATTTATCTTTATTAAAAACATTTGAATATTCAGGAAATGTTAAATTGTATTCTTATAATAATCAATTAATCTTTGCCGCTAATGACGGGATTTCCGGGAAAGAAATCTGGAAATCAGACGGTACTGTTGCCGGAACATCATTGGTAAAAGATATTGCTCTCAATAGTGGAAGTAGTATTGGCAATGATTTTAAAATCTTAACTTTAAATAATGGTAAGTTTTATTTCATCGCCAATACTGCGACAGGTTATGTACTTTATGAAAGTGATGGAACCACGGCTGGTACAAATCCTTTGAGACCTTTTCAAAATGTTTCTCAACTGGACGGAGTTTCGGCAGGAAATTATTTTGTATTTCAAGGATTTGATTCTTCAAACGGAGGCTCTGAACCATGGATATCAGATGGAACGATTTCAGGAACAAAGCTTTTGAAAGATATCTATCCAGGAACTACAAGTTCTATGGGACTTAATCATAAGTTTATTAAGATTAATAATAAGATATATTTCGACAGCAATGCAAACGGAAACCCAGGTTACGGAAATTATATCTGGGAAACAGACGGAACTGAAGCGGGAACTGTTTTGTTCAATACGCCTACCAATAATATGTTGTATGGCAAAAGTTCAGATGGACAATATTTGATTCTTACAAAGCCCAATGAAGGAAACCGTTTTTGGATAACAAATGGAAATTCTGCACAAACCTTTGAAATAACAACATTCGGTATGACAGCGGCTAATGGTGTTGTAGATTTTAATTCAAAATTATATTTGGCAGGAACAACTTCTAAACACGGGATGGAATTGTATTCTTTAAACCCTATTACACAGGAAGCGACTTTGGCTTCTGATATTAGTAGATTCGAAAGCAGTTCGCCACATTCTTATAATGTTGTGAATGATAATTTGCTTTTCATTGCTTCAGACAGAGAATTCAATAATCAAATTTATAAGAGAGATAAAGCGACTCAGCAGATATCTCGTCTTACAAATTTCGGAGGGACTTCTTTCGCGGGAATGTTTACAGATTTTAATGATACTTTCTTTAAAGTTGGAAACTTTTTTTATACTAAAAATACTACACCCAATCCGATAAGTGGATTTTATAGAACAGATGGGACTTCGGCAAATTCTACATCAATATCAACGGGAAACACGAATATTTATGATACCTCTTTTTTTGCTAATCTTAATGACAATACTTTATTGTTTTCAGGATACAATAATGTGGTAGGTACAGAACTTTGGAAGATCAATAACAACTCAAATACTGCTGTTTTAGTAAAAGATATTTCAACAGAAAGTATGGGAAGTATGTACAATACCGATTCTAAAACAACTGTTATAAACGGATATGCTTATTTCGTTGCTAAAGAAAACGGAAAACTGGCAATTTGGAAATCAGATGGAACCGAAACAAATACAACAAAAGCAATTCAGGTTAATTTTGCAGATGGAACGGATGGAGATATAAAAGTATTGGGAAGTTTTAATAACAAATTATTATTCACCACAAAAAAAGAAAATTTCTCAAGCTCTGCAAATACAGAACTTTTTGCTTCAGATGGAAATCAGGCTTCTGTAACTTTATTAAAATCTCATAACGGATCTTTTGGATCAGCCAATTTTAATAGAGATACCGAAGTACTGAATAATAAACTTTATTATATTCTTACAGGATATCCGGGAGGTTTATATTCAACGGATGGTACTGTAGGCGGTACAACAGAGGTTTTGTCTTACAATTTTTTCGGGGATATTAAATTGAAAAAATGTGGAAATCAGTTGTTTTTCAGCAATAATAATGGAACTCAACTTTGGAAATCTGATGGTACTAATGCTGGTACAGTGAGTTTGTCTTCAAATTTGAATGGGATTAAAGATATGGTATGTGCAAATAATTATCTTTATTTCTTAAACGGAGATTCTCAAAAAATATGGAGAGCTGATGGTATAGTTGGAAATACTGTTTCTTTGGATATTTTCATTACAAATGATGATAATCAACTTTTACCTAATGAAAATATTTTGAAGCTGGCTACAGACAGTGAAAAACTTTATCTTACAGTGTATACAAAAGAACATGGAAATGAATTGTATACAGTAACAGATTCTTTACCTATTTATCTGGCTACACATGAAGCTAATTTTGAGAACAAAAATTCTATGTCTACCATTCAGATATATCCGAATCCGGTATTTGATGCTTTTTCTTTAAAATTGAAAGTTAATCAAAAAGTTGATCAAATAAAGATTTATGATGTTTCGGGAAAACAGGTTAAGAATATTATTTATAATAATGACAAAGTTGATATCGCAGATTTATCATCAGGAATTTATTTCTTAAAAATAAGAACAAATGAAGGAGAATATTTAAGTAAAATCATCAAAAAATAAATAGAAAAAGTCCTCGAATTGAGGACTTTTCCCGTTTAAAATATTATAATTAGTTATTATTGAAAAAATCATGAATAACTTTCGCCTTACTTTTTCCTAAAATCTCTTCCAGTGTTTCCAGATTCGATTCTTTGATGCGTTTTACAGACTTTAATTTTGATAAAAGTAATTCGATCGTTTTATCTCCAACACCCGGAATTTCCTCCAGTTCAGATTTTATGGTTGAATTTGTTCTTCTGGTTCTGTGATGTCTCACGCCGAAACGGTGTGCTTCATCTCGTACTCGCTGCAGGATTTTCAGTGTTTCAGATTTTTTATCAAGGTATAATGGAATTGGATCTTCGGGAAAGAAAATTTCTTCTAAACGTTTGGCAATTCCAACGATGGTAATTTTGCCATATAATCCTAATATCCGTAAACTTTTAACGGCAGAAGATAATTGTCCTTTTCCACCGTCAATCAATATTAATTGTGGTAAATTTTCTCCTTCATCCAGCATTCTTTTGTAACGACGGAAAATTACTTCTTCCATAGTTTTAAAATCATCAGGACCAACCACCGTTTTTGGATGAAAAATTCTGTAATCTGCCTTGCTTGGCTTTCCGTCTTTAAAAACCACGCACGCCGAAACAGGATTCGTTCCCTGAATATTCGAGTTGTCAAAACCTTCAATATGTCTTGGCTCGACAGGCATTCTGAGGAGTTTCTGCATTTCAGCCATAATTCTGTTGGCATGCCTTTCCGGATCTATAATTTGTACCTGTTTTAATTTTTCTAAACGGTATTCTTTTGCGTTTTTTTCAGAAAGTTCAACGATTCGTTTTTTATCACCAACTTTAGGAACAATCAGTTTTACATTCGGAATTTCAACAGATAAATGGAAAGGCAAAAGCACTTCTTTTGAATTGGAATCAAATTTTTGTCGGATTTCAATTAAAGCTTCCTCCATAATATCTTCATCGCTTTCCTCAAGAATTTTTTTGATTTCTGTGGTAAAACTCTGGATGATATTTCCGTTTCTGATCTTGAAGAAATTTACATAAGCGGCGGTTTCGTCACTGGTCATTCCAAATACGTCTACATCGTCGATACTTGGGTTTACAACCGTATTTTTAGTCTGATAATCTTCAAGAGCATCGATTCTTTCTTTGATAAACTGTGCCTGTTCAAACTGTAAATTTTCTGCATATTTCATCATCTGGTTGACCAGATATTCTTTTGCTCTACGGAAATCACCTTTAATAATTCCTCGGATTGCATCGATTTTCTCATCATAATCTTCCTTACTTTCCAGGCCTTCACATGGTCCTTCGCAATTTTTGATATGATATTCAAGGCAGACTTTATATTTGCCGTCTTCAATTTTTTGTGGTGATAGATTTAAATTACAGGTTCTTAATTTATAAATATGTTTAATGGTGTCCAACAAAATCTTTGCAGGACGAACTTTGGCATAAGGACCAAAATATTCTGAACCGTCTTTGATCTTCGTTCTTGTTAAAAAAATCCTCGGGAAATCTTCATTTTTAATGCAAATCCAAGGATAGGTTTTGTCATCTTTTAACATGACATTGTAAAACGGCTGATGTTCTTTTATTAAATTATTTTCTAGTAAAAGTGCGTCATATTCGCTGTTTACAATCGTTGTTTCCAGGCGTTGGATTTTCCCGACCATTATTCTTGTTCGGTATCCCGGAAGGTTTTTATTGAAATAAGAAAGAACTCTTTTTTTTAAATTTTTCGCCTTTCCCACATATAAAAGATGCTCGTTTTTATCATAATAACGATAAACGCCGGGTTCGGATGGTAAAGTTTTCAGCTGTAATTCTAAAGAAGGATTCATATAACAAAATTACGGAATTTAAAGCCACAAAAAAAGCCGTAGAAAATTCTACAGCTTTACGATTTATGTTAAAATTATTTTATCCGTGGTTCATGTCAGTATATTGATAAACAAGGAAGCTAAAATACTCCCATTCTACAGAGTCTTTAGGATATTTCTTCATGAATTCCGGATTGTCTCCGAACAGAAAATCATAGTTATCTTCAAAATCATCTTTGTGAAGCCACATTACTTTATCACCTTTTCTTACATAATAAGATTTGATAACACCACCTCCAAACGCTGGAGCTCCTGCAAAACCAAAACTCGCTGTTTCTTTAGCAAAAGGGTCGTGATAAATAGAAATGAGTTCGTTAAATTCAGGATTGACAACCTGCATTAAAAAACTTTTGCTTTCTTTTTTATTTTTTAATGAAACAGTCTGATTTTCAAATGGAATTACATCGTCTGAAGTAGATTTTCCGTATTTTTTGGTACTGTAATTTCTCATATTTGAAATAAACTTTGCCGCTTTCCGTGATTTTTCGCCTTCAGTTGCATACAGATACATTTCAGCAATATCAGAAGAATTGAATTTCGTTGGTTTTCCAGTGTCAATATTTTCCATGGTAACGGAAAGGATCTGTCCTTTTTGCTTTTGCCAGGATCTGATATAACCCTGATGTTCATTATTGTCTTTTAATATAATGGTAGACACTTTTTTTTGTGATGCAGTATTAAAACCTTCGTTGAATAAATATTTATTCATCTCTTTTTTCTCTTCTTTAGAGTATTTTACTTTCTGGGCGAAAGAAACGGTGCTTACCAATGACAATGCAAGTAGTATAGTTTTAAGTTTCATAGGGATATTAATTTTTAATTTCGGCGGTAAAAATAGGAAATTAATCTGCTTGTTTTCATAAAAATATAAGGTGATGAAAATTAGCTTTTCCAATTATTGTTAAATGTGTAATTTTAAGACAAATTTTAGAGAATGATATACGGTGTAGATGTTTTCAGTTTCCATGATGTTTTGGAAATCTGTAAAACTCCAAATAAAGGGAAGCTTAATAAAGCAGCAAAAGAACAGATTTTAAAATCCCAGAAGAATGTAAAGGAAATTGTTGAATCAGACAGAACGGTTTATGGAATCAATACAGGTTTCGGACCGTTGTGCGATGTGAAAATATCTGAAGAGGAAACAGCACAGCTACAATATAATTTAATTATTTCTCATGCAGTAGGAGTTGGTAAGCCGATTGATAAAGAATTTTCAAAAATCATGATGATCGCTAAAGTTCATGCATTATCAAAAGGATTTTCGGGAGTTTCTCTGGATGTCATTGAGAGATTGATCTTAATGTTGGAAAAAGATATTATTCCTGTCGTTCCGGAACAAGGTTCTGTTGGTGCTTCCGGAGATTTGGCTCCGTTGGCACATTTGGTATTACCTCTTTTAGGTCTTGGAAAAGTTTGGGTCGGTAACGAAATTTTTGAAACAGCTGAAGTGTTGGAAAAAAATAATCTTGAACCATTAACTTTGGGTCCGAAAGAAGGATTAGGATTAATTAACGGAACCCAATTTATTCTTTCTCACGCTATTAAAGGTCTTGAGAAATTTGAATATTTATTAGATTTGGCAGATATGACTGCGGCGATGAGCCTTGAAGCTTACAGAGGTTCAGCAAGTCCATTTAAAAAAGAGCTTCACGATATCAGACCATTTGAAGGAAGCAAAAAAGTAGCCGCAAGAATGCTGAAATTTTTAAAAGATTCTGAAAATCTTCAAGCCCACGAATATTGCGACAGAGTTCAGGATCCATATTCAATGAGATGCGTTCCACAGGTTCACGGGGCGAGTAGAAATGCTTTCGAACATCTTAAAATGCTGACAGAAACAGAATTAAACTCCGTAACAGACAACCCGATTGTATTAAGTGCTGAAGAATCTATTTCCGGAGGGAATTTCCACGGACAATTATTGGCAATGCCTTTAGATTATGCAACATTGGCGGCAGCAGAATTGGGGAATATTTCTGACAGAAGAAGCTATTTATTGTTGGAAGGAAAATATGGTTTGCCAAGATTATTAACGGAAAGTTCAGGTTTAAATTCAGGATTTATGATTCCTCAATATACTTCTGCGGCGTTGGTTACGGAAAACAAAACGTTATGTTTCCCGGCTTCTGCGGATTCTATTCCGACAAGTTTGGGGCAGGAAGATCACGTTTCGATGGGAAGTATTTCAGGAAGAAAATTCAATCAGGTGTTAGGAAATCTGGTTAATATTTTATCGGTTGAATTGATGTTTGCAGCACAAGGATTGGAATTCAGAAGACCTGCGAAATGTTCAAAAATTATTGAAGAAAATTATGCAATTCTTCGTTCAAAAGTGTCTAAACTAGAAGAAGATCGATTGATTGGTGACGATATGTTGGCAATTGCAGAATTGATTAATGAGAGAAAATTTATAGTTAATTAATATAATTCACAAATGAAAAAAATTATTTGTTTAGGAATGATTTTGTGTGGGATATTTTCATTCTCTCAGACAAAACGAGATAAAGTAAAAGAATTAATTTCTTTGAGCGGAGTTTTTCCTCTTTCGAAAGAAGTAGAAAAGAATGTGATTTCTGAATATAAGAAAAAATATAATCATGTTCCTGAATCTGCATGGGAGTCTATTGAAGATAAGATCAGCATTAATGAGCTTATTAATAAAGCTATTGATGTTTATGATAGTAGATTTAATGAAAAAGAAATTGAACAATTACTTACTTTTTATAAATCAGATTTAGGAAAGAAGATGATTCAAAATTCTCCGGATATAATGACTGAAATCCAGAGCGCAACTAAAGCATGGGGAATAAAAGTAATGCAGACTGTTAATGGAGATTTGGAAAAATTGGGGTATTTACAATCTCCTCCACCACCTCCACCTAGTAAATAAAATAATACGAAGGCTTCCAGCAATGGGAGCTTTTTTTTGTCATAAAGGTATATTGTTTAGTAATTATTATTTTAAACATAATAAAATTAAAGATAAATTAAATTTCAAAGTTCTGTAATTCAATGTAAAGTGATAACTTGGTTAGCCAATCAAATATTATTTATATGAAAAAGAACGTATTTTATTTATTAATGCTGTTTTTTATTTTCTCGGCTTGTAACAGAGAAGATATTCAGAACAATCCTGCGAATATTGAAGTGGCTCAGAAAGATCCTTTGTCTGCAAAAGAGATCAATGAAAAGATTAACGAAACTATTAAAACCAAAGGGAAATTTTCATGGAATCAATCTTCAGATCATTTTGTATGGAGTGCGATTTTTCACGGAAACAAAATTGCGTCTATAGGTTTCGGATCTTCGTTTGACAGAAGTTTTGATTCTAATAATAAGGCGATTGAAGACGAAATTTTAGATTTAATTCAGAAATATGAAGGAAAAATCGAACGAGTTTTGTTATCATCAGATCAATATTTAAATCAAATGGATGTTGCAATCGAGAAACAGGAAACTGTGATTGCGCTGAGAAAAATGAAAAATATCCGTTATCTGGAACCGGCAGACTACCGTTATTTTGAGAATGAAAATAAATTCAACGGAACAGCAAAATCCAGTGGAAGTTCTTCAGGCTGCGGTTTCGAATCTTCCGTTTTAAATGCAGCAGATTATACAACAGTAACTCCCAATGCCAAAGCGCCCTGGTCTTTTGCAAAACATAATATTATCAATGCCTGGAGCTACAGTACAGGAGCCGGAATTACCATCGGTGTTATTGATAGCGGAGTTTCTCCTGAACAGAGTTTGTTGGGAAGCAGTTTTAATAATGGGCTTTCTTCGGGAAGAACCATCAGTAAAAACGGGGTGTATGTAGATTCAGTTTGGCCATGGAGTAGTGGTTATGACGGTTCTGCTGATAAATGTGGTCACGGAACGAGTATGGCTTCTGCGGCAGCGGCTCCGAGAAATAATCAGGGACAACCTGTCGGTGTGGCTTATAATGCGAATTTAGTAACATATAGAGCGGCTTCCAACGTAGTTTTAGATGGTTATCATGAACAAAACGGAGTGAAAATCGCCTTTACAGAATTAGGAAATAACAACAATGTTAAAATCATATCCATGTCGATGGGACATATTTTCTCTGTCGGAAAAATTGAAGATGGTGTGAAATATGCTTATTCCAAAGGTAAATTAATTTTCTGTGCGGGCGGAACTTCCACAAGCTTTACAACTTTTGTCGGCGTGATTTTCCCGGCTTGGATGCCCGAAACACAAGCCATCACGGGAGTTAAGGAAAATACGTCTAATCAGAAGTGTGATGTTTGCCATTCAGGTTCGGAAATTGATTTTACTTATCAGATGGAGAGAGCTTCAGGAAACAATATTCCGGTATTGAGTTATTACAACGGGCAGTCAGATTATGTTGGCGGTTCGTCGGTGGCAACAGCTTCTACTGCAGGAATTGCAGCATTGGTTTGGGCTAAAAATCCTTCATGGACGAGAGATCAGGTGTTGAATAAAATGAGACAATCTGCAACGTATTATCCAACTAAAAATTCGGATTACGGATATGGAAATATCAATGTTTTACAGGCAGTTCAGTAACATGTAAATTTAAATTTTTCCATTATAAAAAAAGCTTTCAATTCGGAAGCTTTTTTGTTTTTTAATTAACTTAATCGCCCAACTGATAATCAAGTGGAAGCAGTTTATCAATTTTATCTTTTGCAAATTCTCCTTGGTTGGTCAGCATTCCGGGATTTGAAGTGTTTCCGTCAGGATAAATTTCATAAGTATCCCCTTCAGGATGAAGAAAAGAAGTCTGTACCATTGGAATCGTTGTTTTAACAAACTGACCTTTTTTTAATTCATAATGATACTTTTTAAAATTAATCTGCATCATATGATCATAATCCAGAAATAATTTCCCATCTGTTTTTTTAGTGTAATCAGTTTCAGGAATTTGAGTTTTTGTAACGGCGATTTTATAAGGCGGTTCATTTCTTTTTCTGGTTCCAATATCTAAAATGTCTTGCGGAACATTAAGATTGCCGGTTAATTTAAATGTTTTCGCAAAATCTTTTAACCTCTGTAATTCTTCTTCTGTCGGATATTTTGAATTAGGATACTTGGTAATCTGATTCACGATATATCCATTATCTGCGACTTTGTTTTCATACACACTCCGGAAAAAATGCACCTGGCTTCCGTCATAGGCATTCATCCTGTTAAGTTTTACCTTATCATTGCTTTTTGTTTCTCTAAAAAAACTGGTTCCCATAAATCGGGTTGTATTATCATCAAAATTAGCAGAAAATTCCACAAGATTATAGTCTATGGTATATCCTAAACTTTTGTTTTCGATGATTAAAGTCTGTGGGGCTTTTACTTTTAAAATTTTATTTTCTTTATCGTAAGAAAACTTCAGCGAACGTTGATTTTTAATTCTCACATTTTCTCTGTCATAACCAATAAAAGAATCCAGAAAAAAATTGATGTAATTTTTGTAAGCAGCTTCTGTAAAAGGAATAATTCGCACTTCCTCAATTTCTTTAGCTTTAACTAAAATAACTTTTAGAGTTTTACCTAAAACTTCCGAAGTATTAATCGTGAATGTTTCGTAATCATCTTTCTGAAAAACAAGGCTGTTATTGTTTGTTGAAGGCAGATTCAGCGTGAAACTTCCGTCTGTTGCGGAAACAGTTCCGGTTTTTGTTCCGTCTAAATAGATATTAACATTTGAAATAGGCTTCTCAATGTCATTCAATACTTTTCCCGTAATAGTTTGGGCAATTGATAAGTAAAACGGCAGAATAATCAATAAAAGGAATATCGTTTTTTTCATGGTAAACAATATTACTAAATTTCTAGTGATAAAAAAAGTGAATATTTAACCATGATTAAGTGATTATACTTATGGTAAAAAATGAGTATATCTACGCTATTATAAGTTCTTTATGTATAGTAGCTTTGTCATGTGATCACAAACAATATAATATTGATTAAAGGTAAAATTCATAATCAATTTGTATTAAAAACTAATAACTATGGAGTCCAGAAACCATCATTAAACGGGGCGAAATCTGAAAAGCCAAAAGAGTAGGAAAACAAAATATTAATCATGGCAACACAAGAATTAACTGTAGGAGGCTGGACGGCGTATCACCCTCTTACACCAGCAGATCAAAAAGTATTTGACGAAGCAATGAAAGGAATTATCGGCGTAATTTATACACCAAAAGAAGTATCTACTCAAGTAGTGGCTGGTGTTAATTACCGTTACAGATGTAATGCTTCTGTACCTCCTTCAGAGGTAGTTTGGGAAGCAATTGTAGAAATTTTTGCTCCGCTTGAAGGCGCACCTTATGTTGTTTCAATTCACAGAATTTAATCACAACATTAAAACTATAAGAATCGGAGGAATTTTTCTTCCGATTTTTTGTTTATCCAATTCTCACGCTCGTCATACTCAACGATCCTGCAATTAATTCATCATTAAATAAAGCCAGATTTTCAGATTTTTCTTTTAAACCTAAAGAATAAATCAACGGTAAATAATGATCAGGAGTTGGAATGGCATATTGCAGAGAAGTTCCCTGTCTTTGATAATCAATTATATGTTGGAAATTTCCATCCAAAAGCCAGTTGTTAGTTTTTTCACGGGCTTCAATCGCCCAGTCCCAGCCGGCACCGACGGTATTGATGTTTCTCCAGTCGATCAATCTCAAGTTATGAACAATATTTCCGCTTCCGATAATTAAAATTCCTTTTTCACGAAGTTTATTTAATCTTTTAGCTAAATCAAAATGATATTGCGGAGGTTTTGTGTAATCAATACTCATCTGAATGACAGGAATATCTGCTTTAGGATACATATGTTTGATTACCGACCATGCGCCATGATCCAAACCCCAATTGTGATCTTCCTCAACCAAAACGGGAGCTAAAATTTCTGCAGTTTCGTGTGCCAACTCAGGACTTCCCGGAGCGGGATACTGAACATCAAACAAAGCCTGTGGAAAACCTCCGAAATCGTGAATCGTTCTCGGCATTTTCATCGCAGTTACTTTCGTCCCCTGCGTAAACCAATGGGCAGAAATACATAAAATAGCATTTGGTTTTGGAATTTCAGTTGCCGCCTTTCGAAATCCCTGTACAAACTGATTTTCTTCAATAGCATTCATCGGAGAGCCATGTCCTAAAAAGAGAACGGGCATTCGCTGTGTATTTTTAAAATTATCGCTAATGTTTTGTAAATCGTTGAGGTTCATGAAATTTTTGATTTTAATAAAAGAAAAAGACTCAGTAATTTAAGCTTGTAAATTACTGAGTCTCAAAAATTATTTTAATTTACTATGCTTGTTTTACGAACTGTAATTCTCCGGCAACTTTTACTTCTTCGCTCACCATTACACCTCCTGCTTCAAGGGCAGCATTCCAGTTTAATCCGAAATCTTTTCTGTTGATTTTTCCTTCAAAAGAAAAACCTGCTTTTGTATTTCCCCATGGGTCAACATTAATACCACCGAAATCTACATCAAGAACGATAGGTTTTGTAATTCCGTTGATTGTTAGATTTCCTGTCACTTCGTTATTCAAAGCAGAAGATTCGAAAGTAATCGTAGGATTTGCCTCAGCATTGAAGAATTCAGCAGATTTTAAGTGATTGTCTCTGTCTGTATTATTGGTAGAGATAGAATCTGTCTGTATTGTCGCAGTAGTCGTTGCATTAGCAAAAGTATCATCATCAGCATCAATTTCAGCCGTGAAGTTTGTAAAATTTCCTTTAATATTAGAAATCATCATGTGTTTTACTTTGAAAGTAATTTCACTGTGCGCTAAGTCTAAGTTCCATTTTGTAGCCATTGTATTATATTTTTTATTGTTATTTATACTGCAAATGTAGATCAAAGTAGAGATCCAAATCATTGACGTAGGATAAGAAATGATTTTCATATTATTTTTTTAATCTTTCTCCACAATTATCGTCATTTCTGCAAAGGAGAAATCAAAAAGCAAGTTGAAGTTAGGAAATAAATTCTCTCAATTCATGAATCTCAGTTTACGAATCTTTTAATTTAACATTTCTTAACGGATGATTTTTATTTCTTATTTTTGATGGATTCAATTTTTTATAATGAAATTACATAAGTTTTCTTTATTGATGCTGGTTTTGGGAAGTTCAGCATGGGCGCAGACCCAAAAATTTACGATGGCGGAGGCTGTTAATGGCCTGAGAAGCAACCTTGCAGTAAAAAATATTTCACAGTTTTCATGGTCAAATGATGGGAAATCCTACATTCAGGCTGTGAAAGGTGGATATTTAATTACTGATTTAAGAACGAACAAAAAAGATACGTTGGTGTCTTTAACTCATTTAAATAAAAATTTAGCGGACAATAAATTCAAAGCGGTTCCTCAGATTAAATTTATCAGCAATTCGAACGGATATTTCAATACTGAAGGTAAAATGGTTTGGGTTGAAAAATCAGGAAGCGACTGGAAAGTGAAAAACTCTGTTGAAATAGATAAGGAAGCTTCTAATGTAAAGATCTTTGGAGATAACCAGACTTTTGCTTTTACGGTAAAGAATAATTTATTCATTAATAAAAACGGGAAAACAATCGCCGTAACGAATGATTCCAATGAAAATATTCTAAACGGAGCTTCTAACGTCCACAGAAACGAATTCGGAATTGATACGGGAATTTTCCCTGCACCCAATTCTGAAAGTGTAGCATTTTACAGAATGGATCAGACGATGGTGGCAGATTATCCGGTCATCGACTGGTCTGTAACTCCGGCGGTGAATCATAATATAAAGTATCCTATGGCGGGGCAGACTTCGCATCAGGTAACGTTGGGGGTTTTCAATGCTAAAACTCAATCAACAACATTTTTAAATATTGAAGGGGAAAAAGACCAATATTTAACGGCTGTAACATGGAGCCAGGATTCAAAATATATTTTCGTAGGCGTTCTGAACAGAGGTCAGAATCATTTGAAAATGAATCAATATGATGTTGCTACAGGAAATTTAGTGAAAACTTTATTCGAAGAAACCAACGATAAATATGTTGAACCTCAACATCCGTTGACATTCTTCCCAAATTCTAATACAGATTTTATCTGGCAAAGTCAGAGAACAGGTTATAATCATTTGTTCCATTATAATTTAGAAAAAGGATTAGTTGCACAGATCACGAAAGGAGATTGGCTGGTAACTGATATTTTAGGTTTTAATGAGAAGAAAAAAGAAATTTATTTCACTTCTACGAAAGAAACTCCGCTTGAAAAACATTTGTACAGAATCAACTGGACGAACTATAAAATGCAGAGAATGGACAATGCAGATGGAGTGCATACAGGAATTTTAAGCAGTGACGGAAATTATTTATATGATTCTTACAGCAATTCGGAAACTCCGAGAATAGTAAATGTAATCAATACAAATACTTTAAAATCGGATAATATTCTTACGGCTGAAAATACATTAAAAAATTATGACCGTCCGGAAATTAAAAATGTAAACTTTAAAGCTAACGACGGAACTCTTCTGTACGGGAAAATTATTCTTCCGACGAATTTTGATACAAACAAAAAATATCCGGCAATTGTTTACTTATACAATGGTCCGCATTTGCAATTGGTTACCAATACTTTCCCGGCATCCGGAAATCTTTGGTATGAATATATGGCACAAAACGGATATATTATTTTCACAATGGACGGAAGAGGTTCTTCAAACCGTGGATTGAAATTCGAGCAGGCGGTTTTCAGAAATTTGGGAACGACAGAAATGAGCGACCAGATGAAAGGTGTAGATTACTTAAAATCTCTTCCTTACGTGGATGCTGAGAAAATGGGAATTCACGGATGGAGTTTTGGTGGATTTATGACGACAAGTTTCATGCTTCGTAATCCTGATATTTTCAAAGTGGGCGTTGCCGGAGGTCCGGTTATCGACTGGAGTATGTATGAAATCATGTATGGCGAAAGATATATGGATACACCTCAGGAAAATCCTGAAGGGTATGCAAAGGCAAATCTTTTAGACAAAGTTCAGAATCTGAAAGGTAAATTATTAATGATTCACGGTGCGCAGGATGATGTTGTGGTTTGGCAGCATTCTATTAAATTTATCAAATCTGCTGTTGATAACGGAGTTCAGTTAGACTATTTCGTTTACCCCGGACATCCTCACAACGTGATCGGAAAAGACAGAGTGCATCTGATGCAGAAAGTGACAGACTATTTTGATCAATATCTGAAAAAATAAGCTGTAAATAATTATAATGAGTGTACTAAAAGCAAATAGAATCCATTTTCATACGTTTGATTCGCTGAGGTTTCTGTCATTTTTATTAGTATTCTTCCATCATGCCGGAGTTCCCGAAAATAGTTTTTTGAGTTATTTTTCAAGAGGAGAAATCGGGGTGTCTTTTTTCTTTGTGCTGAGCGGGTTTTTAATTACCTATATTTTAATTGTTGATAAAATAAACAACAATGGGAAAATTCCGCTGAAACCATTTTTTAGAAGAAGAATATTAAGAATCTGGCCGTTGTACTATGCGATGGTTTTATTTGCTTTTTTTACGCCTTATATATTAGATCTCATACATTTTCCATATTCGAATGATGGATACGATCCGAATTGGTTTCTTACCTTTACTTTTCTCGAAAATTATATGGTAATGTACACAGGAGGTCATCCAAATGTGTCGCCGCTTCCCGTAATTTGGACGTTGTGTGTAGAAGAACATTTTTATATCATTTGGGGACTTTTACTGTATTTTATTCCGTTAAAACGGATACCTTTATTAATTACAATTTGTTTGATTATCGCATTTGCTTTTAGGTTTATTTACAGTACGTTAAGTATCGGTCCGCTCGATATTTTCAGCAATATAGATTATTTTGCTTTTGGGGCGATTCCTGCTTATCTTTTTGTTTTCAGGAAAGATATTATTGATAGATTAAATCAAATTTCCGCAGTTTACAAATACGTCTATTTTCTTGCGGTTATTTTCATGATTGCGTTGCCTTTCGAATGGTTTATTTACGGAAATTTCAACCTGAGACCTATCATCTTTGGATCTCTTTTTTCTGTATTAATTGTATCGACACTTGGCAATAAAAATGTTTTTAAAATTTCAGATAAAGGCATTTTAGCATGGCTGGGAAAATATACCTACGGTTTGTATCTTATTCATTTGATTCCCATTATGTTATTTCGTAAAATTGGTGAAAAATATCAACTGGAATGGTATGTCACGCTTTTGCTGTCATTTCTTTGTACGGTAGTTCTTGCCTATGTATCGTATCATCTTTTTGAAAAACAATTCTTAAAATTAAAAGAAAAATCAAGAGCAGTGCTTCCGTCTTCATAATCCGTTCGTTCTTACCATTGATCAATGCATCTGAGTTTTCATTATCTTAATTTTGTGATATAAAATCAACAATATGGAATTAGGAATTGGAATGTTTGGCGACTTAGGATTCGACCAGACAACCGGAAAATATAAAGATGCGGGAATAAAGATCCGTGAGATTCTTGAGCAGGTAAAATTCATGGATGAAGTAGGTATTGATGTTTTTGCCATGGGAGAACATCACCGACCTGATTATGCAGTTTCGTCACCGGAAATTGTTCTGGCTGCGGCTGCAAGTATTACCAAAAATATCAAGCTGGCAAGTGGTGTAACAGTTTTAAGTTCATCTGAACCAGTGAAAGTTTATGAAGATTTTTCAACATTAGATTTAATTTCTGATGGTAGAGCTGAGGTTTACGTAGGACGTGGAAGTTTCATTGAATCTTTCCCGTTATATGGATATTCTTTAAACGATTACGAGCAGCTTTTCGATGAAAAATTAGAATTATTATTAAAAATTAATTCAGAAGAAAATGTTACCTGGTCAGGAAAACTTCGTGCGCCGATGCAAAATCAAACAGTGTATCCAAGAGCAAAAAACGAAGGCAAACTTTCTATCTGGAGAGCTGTTGGAGGAACTCCGCAATCGGTTTTAAGTGCTGCCAAATTAGGAATGCCTTTGGTGGTGGCAATCATTGGTGGAATGCCGATTCAGTTTAAAAACTTAATTGATTTTTACAAACAGGAATATCAGAAAGCAGGTCACGACGTAGATAAAATGCAGATTGCCATTCATTCTCATACTTTTGTGAGCAATGATCCTAAAGTTATCGATGGCTATTTTGAAAACTATAAGTCTCAAATGGACAGAATTGGTTCTGCAAGAGGTTGGTCTCCTTTCACAAAGATGCAATATGAAGGCGGAAGAAGCAAAGACGGCGCATTATTTATCGGAAATGCTGAGGAAGTGGCAAGCAAGATCAATTACATGAAAGAAATCTTTGGGATTACAAGATTTATCGGGCATATGGACGTGGGAGATCCTTCTCACGAAACCATGATGAAATCCATCGAACTGTTCGGAAAAGAAGTGAAACCTCTGATTAAATAAACAAAAATAACCCTCCGCTGAAATTTCAACGGAGGGTTTTATTTTTAATCTCAAGCTATCAATTTATCTTGTAGTTGAATGTAGCCATAAAGTCTGTTGAATTAAAACAGATTGTTCGTAGAAAAACAGAAATTTGTTTGAGTCGAAACAGGTTGTTTTAATTAAAACAGAATGCTGGTTTAGACCGAGCAGAATGTTTAAAACAAAACAGGATTTGATGTTAATTAAAACAGGATGTTTATATTAAATCATGATTAAAACAATGCAGAATCAGCTTTTTATTGAAAAATTATCTGCCGGATTGGGCTTTATATTCATTCATTATTTCTGCCAGCTTTTGAGCGGGCATTCCGTATGTATCGGGAAAAGCACCCGTTTTGGATTTCAGTTTTGAGGTATCGATGTATTGATTATTAAATTCGATAATGACCATTTTTGTAATAGCAATTCTTTTCACAGAAAAACCGGTTACGACTTCCCACGGGATAAATGTTGATCTGAACATCGTTCTCATTTCAAATCCTTTTTCGCTTATTTTAAGATAAGAAGAATTCGGAATTAAATTAATGATAAAAACAGTAAGGCAGATTCCGAAGAAAAATGCCGGAAATAATCCTATCCAAGAGCCTCCTCTAATGATGGAAATTCCTAAAATGACAAAAACTAAACTTGCGATTGCCAGAATAATATGTTTTAATTTGCCGGGATAAAATGTGACGGGTAATTGTTGCATAGTGATTTAAAAAGACAAAAATAATTAACTTTAATTTAGATTTTATAATTTGTTGTCGTCTTTTTTTGCTTTAAAATCTTCCCGGATCTGTTTCAAACGTGCTTTTCTTTCTGCTTCTGCATTTTGTATTTTACGTTTTTTATTGTCGATTTTCTTTTTATGTGATTTTCTGTTTGCATCTGTATTTCTACTCATCTCAACTTTTTTTGAATTTTACTTTTACAGCTTGGCTAAATTAATATATTCTTTAGAGAAAATCTGTATTAAGATTAGAATTAGATACATCAGAGATGTTTTTTAATGAAATACAATTTGTGCAAAAATCCGTTACGTTTTAGTTTAGCAAAGAATATTTATCTTTACAAAATTATGGAACAGCAATCTAAAGATCCCTTACACGGAAAACGACTTGATGCCATTCTTGAGGAATTGGTAGATTATTACAACGGATTTGAAAAGTTGGGAGAGCAAATCAACATCAAATGTTTCACCGATAATCCGAGTATTAATTCGTCTCTGAAATTTTTGAGAAAAACCGATTGGGCAAGAGCAAAAGTTGAAAGCCTGTATTTATATGTTTTAAGACAGAAAAAACGAGACGAAACAAAAAACGGAAGATAAAAATAGTATGTCTCAGATTCTTCTTTGCAGTTGTTTCTTCAGTCAATAATTTCAAAAGCAGTATATTTGCACCATCAATCGTGAAAAAGAAATCACGAAAAAAAAGAAAAAATATGACAATCGAAAACAATCATGTTGTAGCTGTAAAGTATATCCTTCATACAATTGAAGAAGACGGTAGCAAAATTCTTGTAGAAGAAACAACAGAAGAAAACCCACTTGCATTTTTATACGGAAGAGGAATGATGATTCCAAAGTTTGAACAAAATATCCTTGGTTTGAAAGCTGGTGATAAAGCTGATTTTGTAATTCAGCCGGAAGAAGCATATGGTGAAAAGCAGGATGATGCTATTGCGCAATTGCCAATTGATATGTTCAATGAAGCTGGAATTCCGCCTGTGGGAGCTATTTTGCCTTTATCTGATAATGAAGGTAATAATTTCCAGGCATTTGTAGTAGAAGTTACGCCAGAATTTGTTGTGGCAGATCTTAATCACCCAATGGCTGGTAAAGTGTTGGATTTCCAGGTGGAAGTTTTAAGCACTCGTCCTGCAACAGAAGAGGAGTTATCTCATGGTCACGCTCACGGTGTTGACGGAAATGAAGCTCACTAAAAAATATTTTTTTTAAATATAAATGTCCGATTTTTGTCGGACATTTTTTTTTGATTTCCATTTTGATTATTTAATCCAAAAATTCTCCACTCACGTAATACCAACGGTTCTGAATCATTTTGAATGTGGATAATTCATGATGGATTTGTTTTTGTCCGTCTTCATCAGTGTAAAAAGCTTTGAATTCCACTTTATTCATGGATGGTTTGTTTACAATTTCCAGTTTTGTCCACTCATTGATTTCTCCCCATTCCTGCAGATCTTTTGTATTGTGAAACTGTCTTTTGCCCGGCGAAGTTGTTTCCATTAAATATTTTCCATTCGGAATCGCAAATGCAGAAAACCTCGAACGCATCAAGGCTTCAGCCGTCGGAGCATTTTTCTCACCCATATGATAAGGTTTGCAACATTCTTCGTAAGATTTTCCTGAACAGCACGGACAATTCATTTTTATAATTTTAGATTACAAAAGTCTTAAAAGCTTTTTTAACTAAGCAATTTATTTTTTTGATTTGTGAATTCTTCATCTGTAATTACACCTTTATCATGAAGTTCTTTCAACTTGGTCAATTGATCAATATTAGAATAGTTGTTTTGTGAATTAACTGTTACTTGTTTGTTAGTTTCGTTATTTGATAAAGCCCAAACTAAAGCTACTACCCAACCAATTAATGACCATCCTAAAAATAAGTTTAATATAAAAATAGCACCTGTATTTGCTTCTTTTCTACTAAATGCCACAAATGTAGGAATAAAGTATACAGGAATAATAATTAATAAAACAATTAATATATGTTGCCAAGAAAGGCTTAAAAGAGTTAAAAATTTCATGGATAAATAAAGTTTTCTTTGGTTAAAATTTTATAATCAAATATATTTATTTTTATGTAACAAAAAAAGCATTCAAAAAATGAATGCTTTTAAAATTTATTTAATAAAACCTCTGCTTCTCAACAACGGTTTAATATCGGGATCATGTCCTGTAAAATCTCTGAATGCCTGATTAAGATCAACGGAATTTCCTACCGACAGAATATATTTTCTGAAACGGTCACCGTTTTCTCTTGTCAGGCCACCGTTCTTTGAAATCCATTCCCAAGCGTCATTATCCAGGGTTTCAGACCATAAATAAGCATAATATCCTGCAGAATACCCGCCGCCCCAAATATGTGCAAAATAAGGCGTATGATATCTCGGAGGGACAGTTGCCAACGTAAATCCATGTTTTGCTAACGATTGTTTTTCAAAATCTAAAACAGGAATTAATTGACTTTCGTTGGTTACCGTATGCCAATCCATATCCAACTCAGCTGCAGAAACCAATTCGGTTGTCATATAACCTTGATTGAATGTTGCCGCTTTTTTAATTTTATCAACTAAAGTCTGAGGAATCGGCTGTTTTGTTTCGTAGTGAAGTGCATAATTTTTCAAAACAACAGGATCCAAAGCCCAGTGTTCATTGATTTGTGAAGGAAATTCAACAAAATCTCTCGGTACATTAGTTCCTGAAAGTGAAGGATATTTCTGGCTTGCAAACATTCCGTGGATTGAGTGACCAAATTCATGGAAAATCGTTGAAACGTCATCATAACTAATTAAAGAAGGTTTTCCCGGAGCCGGTTTTTGATAATTGTAACAGTTAACAATCACAGGTTTTGTTCCCAATAGGTAAGACTGTTCCACGAAATTGCTCATCCAAGCTCCTCCGTTTTTAGAATCTCTGGTGTAGAAATCTAAATAGTAGATCGCAATAGATTTTCCGTCATGATCGAAAACTTCGTATGTTACAACATCCGGATGATAAACAGGAAGATCCGTTCTCTTTTTGAATGTTAATCCGTAGAATTTTTCGGCTGCGAAGAAAACTCCCTTTTCCAAAACGGTTGTAATTTCAAAATAAGGTTTGATTTCACTTTCATCCAAATCAAATTTCGCTTTTCTTACTTGTTCCGCATAAAAATTCCAGTCCCAGGGTTCAACTTTAAAACCTCCTTTTTGCTGATCGATCAAATCCTGAATATCTTTCGCTTCACGTCTTGCCGTTTCTACTGCAGGCGTTGCAATTTGATTCATCAAGTTGGTTGCAGCTTCCGGCGTTTTTGCCATCTGATCCTGCAATTTCCATTCTGCGAAACTTTTTTTGCCTAAAGTCTGAGCTTTTTTAAGTCTTAATTTAGCCAATTTTTCAATGGTTTCTCTCGTGTCATTTCCGTCGCCTTTTTCAGCTCTCAACCAAGATGCTTTGAATAATTTTTCTCTTGTCGCTCTGTTTTTAAGATTTTGAAGAAGTGGTTGCTGCGTTGTATTTTGTAAAGCTAATAAGTATTGACCAGATTTTCCTGCATTTTTTGCATCACTTGCTGCCGCTTCAATTTCATCTGCTGAAAGTCCTTCCAATTCTTTTGCATCAGTAAAGAAAACGCCGCCTTGCTTTCTCGCTTCCAATAATTTATTGGAATATTGAGTAGAAAGCGATGCCAATTCCTGATTGATCTGCTTTAATTTTTCTTTATCTGCCGAAGAAAGATTGGCGCCTGCGATCTCAAAATTCTGCTTATAATATTGTACCAATCTTTTACTTTCAGAATCCAACCCGTTTTCAGAAATAGATTTTATTCTTTTGTATAAGTTTTCATTTAAATACATTTTATCGGAATGTCCTGCAAAAATAGGAGCATATTCTTCGTCTAAAGCTTGTAGAGTAGGATTTGTATTTGCGCTTGTCAGATTTGAAAATACAATTGTTGCTCTTTTCAGAACTTCACCGCTTTTCTCCAGTGCTACGATCGTATTCTCGAAAGTCGGAGCTTCAGGATTGTTGGCGATTTTTAAGATTTCGGCATCGTGTTGTTTTAAACCAAAATCAAAAGCGGGTTTAAAATGTTCATTTTTAATTTTATCAAACTCAGGTGCTTCATATTGGAGTTTACTTTTCTTCATGAATGGGTTTGACGAAAGGGAAGCATCCGGAGCGGGAACTTCCTGTTTTGTATCGGTGTTTTTCATTGTAGTACATGATTGATTAAGTGCTAATGCAGAAATTAATAATACCGATGTAATATTTTTCATAAATTAGTTGTTATTAAAAGTATAAAGATATAAAACTTAAATTATAAAATTAATACGCATGAAATCGACCACTATTTTTATTTTTTCAGCCTTTGCTCTTTTGGCATCATGTGACGGAAAACATGATAACAGGAACAAGGATAACTGGGTTGACAAAGTTGTGAGTAAAGACAACGGACCTTTAAAGCAAAAAGAAATCACAGGAGATTTTGATGAAATTGAGGTTTCTCAGGCCATTAAAGCAGAGGTTATAAAATCAAATGTTGAAAAAGTAGTGATTTTGGCTCCTGAAAACATTATTGATGAAGTGTTGGTAGATAACAGCGGAGGAAATCTTCATATTCATTATAAGCAGGGAATCCGAGTGATGAATAATCATAATGTTTCTGCAAAAATTTATACCAGAGATTTTACTAAGCTGGAAGCCAATTCGGCAGCAAGCATTACGGTAAAACACAAATTTATTCAGGATAAAACAAAGGTTGAAGCTTCAAGTGCAGCAAGTATTTCGGGAGATTTAGAAGCGAATAAAATGGATATAAATGTGGGAAGCAGCAGCAGTTTTAACGGAAAAATATGGGCGGTTGATTTGGATATTGAAGCATCTTCAGCAGCAAGTATTACCGTTACCGGAAAAGCTAAAAATGTTGATATCAGTGCGTCTTCAGGCAGTAGCATTTCTGCAGATGAGTTTGTTGCAGATTATCTGAAAGCTGAAGCATCAAGCGGATCAAGTGTTGATGTAGCCGCTACAACGACGATAAATGCGGAAGCTTCTTCAGGCGGAAGTGTAAATGTTAAGAAAAAAGGAAATGTAACTTCTGTTTCAAAAGAAGAAAGCAGTGGCGGAAGTGTAAATATTGAATAAATTAATTTTGGGTTTCCTCATCTTCTTCGTCTGCAGATGGGGAATCTTCCCAATTTTTATTATCGAAAGTTAAATTATCATAAGCCAATAATTCCTCCTCTCTCTGGAGAATTTCTCTTGTTGTAAATAAGTGAATTTCATCATCGTCATCTGATTTTGCTAATTTTCGGATGGAAGCTTTATCAATTGCCATAAATCTTTGTCCGAGACGTCTTGCTGCATATTTCCGCATTCCTGTCTCATGAAGAACGTCAACCGCCATATCAACAGCGGTTCCCAATGTTTCACGATAAATATTATTGATTCCATTGTTGAGGTATGAATAGGCATCAATCCTGTTTTTAGCCCTAACAAAGATCTTTACTTCGGGATAATGTTCACGCACAACATCAGCAATGAATTTATTGTCAGCGGGATCATCAAGACAAAGAAGAAGGATTTTTGCATCTTCAATACCAGCTGCGCGCAAAGTTGGAATCTTTGTGGCATCACCGTAATAAACTTTAAAACCATAACCCCTTAATAATTTTACACGGTCAGAATCTCTATCTAAAACGGTTGCTGAGATTTTATTGGCTTTAAGCAAACGCCCGACCGTACTTCCGAAATGCCCAAAACCTACAATGATAATTTTTTTCTGAGAAATATTATTGTCAAGAATATTGAAATCATTTTGTTCGTCAGGGATTTCTTTAATAAATGTTGGTGTAATTACTTTATCGTTAATAATTAAAAGAATGGGAGTAATACACATCGTAATTGCAGTGACTGCCATCATCTGTGCATTCATTTCAGCACTGAAAAGGTAAAGGTCTGAAGCGTAATTGATTAAAACAAATGCAAATTCTCCCACCTGCGAAAGGGCAAATGCATAGAAAAGACTTTGAGAAGTATCTATTTTAAAAAACTTTCCGATAGAATATAAAACAGTAAATTTTACTGCCAAAACCACAAATACCGTACTGAAAATAAACACGGGATCTTCAGCAATTACATTAAAATTCATGGTAGAACCAACACTTACGAAGAATACCGCAAGCAATAATCCTTTGAACGGATCAATCTGCGCTTCTAATTCGTGGCGGAATTCGCTGTTGGCCAACATTACTCCGGCAAGGAAAGCTCCTAAAGCTGGGGAAAGCCCGATGGCTATCATTAATTCTGAAACTCCGATTACTAAGAATAGGGAAGAGGCCGTCAAAAGCTCTGTCATTCCTGATTTTGAGACATATCTTAAAAAAGGAACAAAAACATATCTTCCTAATAATATTAAAATGATAACTCCTAAAAGCACCGTTCCTGCCTGCATCCATTCGGGAAGTGTCTGGATAATAATCTGTATCTCGTTGTCATTGTGTCTTGCTTTAAAGTTGGCAACCAAGGGCAGAATCGCCAAAATCGGAATTACCGCAATATCCTGAAATAAAAGGGTAGAAAATGAAGCTTCTCCCGCCAGTGTTTTCAGATTATTTTTCTCCTGAAGAGTTTGTAAAACAATTGCTGTGGAAGAAAGTGCAAAACACATGGCAATGGCAAATGCTTTGTCGATTTTCCAGTCTGCCCAGATGAAAATTAAAAATAATAGTGAAATCGTCAGCAACATTTGAGTCAAACCAAGCCCGATAATTTTCTTCCGCATTTCCCAGAATTTCCTCGGCTCTAATTCGAGTCCAACCAGGAATAAAAGCATGATTACCCCAAATTCGCTGGCGTGCATAATATCGTTTACATCTTTTCCTGTCAGTTTTAACACGTAAGGACCGATAATGATTCCTCCTGCAATATATCCGATCACAGAACTTAACCCAAATTTTCTCGCCAACGGAACCATAATAATGGCAACGCCCAGGAAAATGAGTGTATTCATTGCTAAAGTAGATTCCATGTTTTATTTTTTGAGAAGTTCTACAAATTCTTTTTTATGTAAAACGATTGCTTTTTTTGATAGTTTACTAGCTTCGTATACGATTTTAATATTTTTAATATCAGCTTTAAAAACATTCAGACAAGTTATTAATCCGCTGATGAGTTCTTCAACGGTGTATTTATACGTACCTTCTGCGGTAAACGATTTTTCTTTTCCACCGGTAGTTACAAGGATATAAACTTCTTTGCCTTCCAATGGATTATCTTCTCCCAGCTGCAGCCAGTTGCGATCAAATACTTCATCAATCCACAATTTCAACAAGGGTGGAACTCCGAACCAGATGATCGGAAACTGGAAAATAAATCGGTCGTAATTTTTTAATCTTTTTCTTTCTCTGAAAGCGGCAATATGAAAATCCGGATATTCTTCATAAAGATCCCGTAAGGTAAAGTGCTGATGACGAACATAGAAGTTGATGAGCTCTACATTGGAGTTGGAATGCTCTAAATAGGGATGTGCAAAAACTACTAATGTCTTCTTCATAAACCTGTTTTGAGTAAATTTAATGAAAAATTTTTGAATAAAAGATAGTTTTTGTGGTGCTTTACTAATTTTTTAGTACAGATAATTCAATTTTAGCTTAATTTATATCAAAAAAATGATATGAGTTTAAGTTTTTAGATAAATTTTATCAGTTGCTAAAATTTTATCCTGCCTTCTTTTATTCTTATTGAATATTTATCGTGATCTTTAGTTGACAGAGTGTAAATAGATTCTGGACATATAAAACTGACTTTAAAGACTACCATCCTCCCGAAGCACCTCCGCCGCCAAAACTTCCGCCACCACCGAAGCCTCCAAATCCACCTCCGCCACCAGAACTTCCGCCGCCAAAGCCACCACCGAAACTACCGGGAAACGGAAAGAATCCGCCGGGATAATTTCTTCTGCCTCTTCTGGAAAGAATAATGTCGTCGTCATCGTTGTTTCCGCCTCGTCCTCCACCTTTGTTTCTGAAGAGAATGATAATGACAATAAAAATAACAAAGGCAATAAAAAGAATTTTAATAATACCTGTGTTACTACTCTGTGGATTATTCAAAGGTTTAAATTTCCCCTGAACAGCCTCCATGATCGCAGAAGTACCACCATTAATTCCTTCATACCATTTTCCTTGCTTGAACTTTGGAGTAACGATATAATCTAAAATCTGCCCTGCTACAGATGCCGTTAAATATTGTTCAACCGCTCTTCCTTGCTGGATCGACATGGTATGATCTTGTGTGGCAATAAGAAAAACGACTCCGTTATCAACATCTTTTTTTCCGATTCCCCATTTTTCGCCAAACATGGTGGCAAGAAAATTAATGTCTTCTCCTTTTGTTGACGGAATGATTATAACTTCAATTTCGGTAGAGGTAGAATCTGCAAAAGCAATTAGTTTTTTATTGAGATTATCTTTTTCCTGAGCGCTTAAAAGATTGGCTTTATCAAAAACAGGATATAAAACAGCCGGCTTTTTGGGTACGGTGTATTGCGCTGATACAAAAGTGTAAAAGCAGATCAGTAAAAATGAAAAAACTATTTTAAGAGAACGTAATTTCATTGGGAAGTTGATTGGGATTTTCTCCCGTTATAGGAAAATGTTTTTTTAATTCTAATCCGGTTTCCAGAATTCCGCTTTTTAAGGCTTTGTAATAATTTCCTTTGGCAAATTCAGAGGTAATATAGTCATGCAGATGATCCCAATACGATTGGTTTACTTTTTTATGAATTCCTATATCACCGATTATGGTAAGGTATTTCTGTTCAAAATTCACATGAAAAAGCACAGCATTTCTTTCTTCAGTATTGTTTAAGCATAATTTTTCAAAAACTTTAAACGCCGTTTTAGCATTGTCGTTATCAGTATTTGAATCGATATGCACTCTGATCTCACCAGTAGAATGTTCCTCTGCTGACTGAATAGCTTCCACGAGGGAAGCTATCTGCTGATTTGTTAGGAAATTGCCCATTATTATTCAGTAAAAACCGATGGTGCTTTTTCTGCACCAGCTTCCGCTTTGAAGTAAGGTTTTTCTTTGAAATTAGTGAAATTCGCCAAAATATTATTCGGGAAAGTTTTTATTGATGTATTGTAATCCTGGGCAGCATCGTTATAATAAACAGTTTCTGTTCTGATGCTGTTTTCTATCGCAATATATTCTCTTTGGAAATTGATGTATTGTTGATCTGCCTTTAAATTAGGATAAGATTCCACCACTGCCATCAATCTGCTTAATGAACCTGATAATTCGCCCTGTGCAGCTTGAAATTTAGCAAGATCCTGTTCCGTCATATTCGTAGGATCGATATTTATTGAAGTTGCTTTAGCTCTGGCTTCTACAACCTTTGTCAAAGTTTCTTTTTCAAAATTAGCGTATGATTTTACCGTTCTTTCCAAGTTAGGAATCAGATTGGCTCTTTTCTGATATACTGTTTCTACGTTCGACCACTTTTTGTTGACGACCTGTTCTTTTGAGACAAAATTGTTGTAGCCGCTTTTTCCCCAGAAGAAAATGACTGCGACAATAATAAGAAGAGCAATACCGATGGTTCCGGCGCTCAAACAGCCCTTATTTTTCATAGTTTATTTTTTAAAATTCTTGTGCTAACCAAATATACAAATTATGTGCTAATTTTGTAAAAAATAATTTTAATGACAACAATAGTGGTGGCAATGGGAGAAAAGAATGAAATTGGTTTTGAAAACCAGTTGCTTTGGCATCTTCCGAAAGATTTGAAACACTTTAAAGATCTTACATCGGGACATCCGATTATCATGGGGAGAAAAACGTACGAGAGCATCGGAAAAGCACTTCCTAACCGTACCAACATTGTTGTTTCTAAAAAGAAAAACTGGTTTGAGGAAGGTATTCTGATTGTAGGAAGTATTAAAGAAGCCATAAAATTTGCCAAGAAAATAGATGAACAGGTATTCGTTATTGGTGGTGGAAATATCTATGCACAAACGATTGATATTGTTGATAAACTTGAAGTAACGTTAGTAAAAGCAGATCTTAAAGCTGACACGTATTTCCCAAAAATTGATCCTAAAGTCTGGAAAAAAGTAAGCGAAACTTTTTATGAAAAAGACGAAAAAAATGAATATGATTTCTATTTTCAAACCTATGAGAAAATTAAGAGTGAATAGTTGGGAATTCTATCATCGAACTTCTAGCTTCTAATCTCTAAATTATTTATCTTTGCACTTCTAAAATTTAATAATGAATAAATATATAAAGTTTGTAATCTCTGCCATAATTATTGCAATAGCAGTTTATCTGATGATGAACAGAAATGTAGGTTGGGGAATTGTCTTGGTTGTTATTGCAGCATTACCTATTTTACTATTCTTTAAAAATGAATATATCCTTTTGGCTTTCTGGCAATTAAGAAAACAGAATATGGCAAAAGCCGGAGAATGGCTTACCAATATTAAGAACTACCAATCTCAGCTTCACCAGTCTCAATATGGATATTTTCATTATTTAATGGGATTAACGCAAGCTCAGGATCATCCTACGAAAGTCGAGCCTTTTATGAAAAAAGCCCTTGAATATGGTTTAAATATGAAGCATGACAGAGCAATGGCGACTTTGAATTTAGCTGCAGCAGCGATTTCTAAAGGAAGAAAACAAGAGGGTCAGAAATTATTGGATGAAGCAAAAAGACTGGATAGCGCAGGAATGATGACCGATCAGATTAAAATGATGAAAGATCAGTTGAAAATGCCAACGATGCAGAAACATATGCATAATCCTAATATGAGAAACAGAGGGAAATTCTAAAACGGGATTTTCATAAAAATATAAAGCATCTAAATTATTTTGGATGCTTTTTTATTTGATTGAGGGGGGCGGTGGAGGTGGTGCTTGTTGTTCATGAAAAAAAGTGTCGTTAGGATATATTCTCTCTCTGATTAATGCAAATCGATCTAATTTTATAAACTTATTTTCTAAACCATCATTGTAAAATGATTTAGATTGGGCTTTATTTTTATAGTAAAGAATTACAAGAGGTGAATTGATACCAGTTTTGGGTTTATGTTCTTTATTTAAATATTTAAAATAATTTTCAAATGATAGTTGACCCAAATTCCGGAAATTATAAATTTTCTTTTGCAAATCTTGTTTTCTGCTTTCAAATGAATTGATTTCTGAATGGGTTTGAAAAAATGTTGTGTCATTTCTTTTGGTGAAAGTAAAAATCTCATATGCAGAATACATACATGCAGAATAATTTATATTCATTTCAATTGTATCTCCATTTTCCATTTTTTCTGAAAACTGAGACCAATCTTTTTCTAAATTAAATTTACTCTCATGTTTACAAGAGAAAAGCAATGAAAGAAAAAATAAAGGAATTAAAATTTTCATAAATTACATTTCAGAATTACTTTCATACCCATAAAATTTGGGAATCTGCCAATGATACTTTACAGCTAATGTTCTAATGGCTACAATTAATAAAATGGTGAAAACCTGAATAATAGTATAAGAAAGAGTAGTGAATTTTGTTAAAAGCAAAAATATCGAGCCTCCAAAAATACAGGCTGTAGCGTAAATTTCTTTCCTGAAAATCAAAGGAATTCTGTTGAGCAGAATATCCCGGATAATCCCTCCGAAACAACCTGTAATTGTTCCTAAACCAATACAGATTAAAGGATGGATATCGGCATGAAGCCCTTTCTGAACACCAATAATCGTAAACAATCCCAATCCGAAACTGTCAAAAATAAATAAAGTTACCCTGAAATTTTTTTCAAAAGATTTAAAAATCATCGTGAAAATACTGGTCAGAATAATAAGAGCACACGTCAGAAGATCATGCATCCAAAAAACGGGAATATCGAGTAAAAGGTCTCTTACAGTTCCTCCACCCACAGAAGTTACAAAGGCAATAATCAATACTCCAAACGGATCAAGACGTTTCTGCATCGCCGCAAAACTTCCCGACATCGAAAAAGAGATCGTTCCGAGAACTTCTATGGCAAAATTGAACTGTTCGTGCATATTTTATAAAAACAAATGATAATTGAATTTTTTCCTGAGCAAATTTTCAATTATCATTTACGATTAATTATTTTACTTTTTTCTCAACTCTTACAGCTTCGGGAACAAGTAATTCATATTCCCCGTTATGGATAATAATTTCCCGTACTATGCTACTGCTGATGAAAGATTTTCCGGATGAGGTGAGCAAAAATATTGTTTCCAGCTTTTTATGAGCTAATGTTCTGTTGGTGTGGGCAATTGCTTTTTCAAACTCAAAGTCGGCAGGATTTCTCAATCCACGGAGGATGTACTGCGCATTTTTTTCAAAACAGTAATCAACCGTTAAACCTTCAAAATAATCAACTTCCACGTTGGGGAATTCGGCAACGGAATTTTGGATGAATTCCATTCTTCGTTCCAGTGGAAACATATATTTTTTTTGAGAATTTTGTCCGATGGCAATGATTAATTTATCAAAAAGCGGTGCTGCTCTTTCGATAATATCATAGTGTCCTAGCGTGATAGGATCAAATGATCCCGGAAATACAGCAATTTTCATAATTACTTGTTTTTTTTGGATAAAGCTTTTTCAACCTCGTTGCCACAAAGGTCTGTGATGGAAATTCCGTAGATTTTTGCCTGTTGAGGAAGAATGCTTGCGGGTGAAAATCCCGGATTGGTATTCATTTCCAGCATATAGGGTATACCACTCATTAAAATAAATTCACTTCTGGAAAAGCCACTCATTCCTAAAGAATTGTAAGCCCTTTTTGAAACTTCCTCCACTTTGATTCTTGTTTCATCGTCGATTCTTGCTGGTGTAATTTCCTCAGAAGCACCTTCATATTTAGCTTCATAATCGAAGAATTCATTTTGAGGAACGATTTCTGTAATTCCCAACACGATAGTTTCACCTTTGTAATCAATCACTCCAACGGAAACTTCCATTCCGTCAAGGAAACTTTCAATTAAAATTTCATCATCTTCTTTGAAAGCAACTTCTGTTGCGGCAAGTAATTCAGATTTTTCTTTAACTTTTGAAATTCCAAGCGAAGATCCTGATTGATTGGGCTTAACGAAAACCGGAAGTCTTAGATTTTCAATGATTTCATCAACATTAATATCTTCTCCTTTTCTTAGATAAACACTTTGTGCAGAAGGAATTCCGTATTTTGAAAGTACAGCTAATGTATCTTTTTTATTGAATGTAAGAGCGCTTTGATAAAAATCACAACCGGTATATTTTTGTCCGATGGCATCCCAATATGCCTGAAGAATTCCATTTTCGCCAGGAGTTCCGTGTATAATGTTGAAACAAACATCGAATTTCAGTGTTTGATTATTATCTAATGTTACCGAAAAATCTCCTTTGTTGATTTCGTATTTCGTATCATTTTCACCTAAAAAATACCACTCATCTTTAAGAATAACTACTTTATATACGTCGTAAAGTTCTCTGTCTAAAGAATCATAAATTAATTGTCCGCTTTTCAACGATACGACATATTCATCAGAATAGCCTCCCATCACTACGGCAACTTGTTTTTTGCTCATATCCATTTAGTATCAATTAAGGCAAATTTAATGATTTTATATAATGGATAACTGCAAATTTGGAAATTTTAAGCTCAAAAATGAAATGTGTTAAATAAAAAGGACATTCTAAAATTATTAATTATATTTGCTGTCTAATTATAGTCATTTTAAGTATGTTTAAATCACTTTTCAATTGGAAAGTTTTGCTGAACTTAGTCGTAGCCATCGGTGTTTTTGTGGGATTGGTTTGGCTTACATTTCGTTGGTTAGAATACCATACTAATCATGGTCAGGAAATTCCAGTTCCAAATATCGTTAATAAATCAGTACAGGAAGCTATCAAAATATTGGATGATACCGGATTGGATTATGAAGTGGACAGTCCTCAATATAACCCTAAATTCAGACCTTTTCAGGTTTTGCAGGTGTATCCGACTCCGGGTTCACGTGTGAAGGATGGAAGAGCTATTATATTAAAAGTTAATCCTAGAACGTGGGCAAGAGTAGAAGTTCCGGATGTTATCAATAAATATTCAGGGCTGGCTTTCCAAAGATTGGAACAGGTAGGACTGAAGGTTGGAGATACCATTTATGAGCCGAGCATTCAGAAAGATGCTGTATTGAGAATTTTATTTAAAGGAAATGAAGTAAAACCTAAAACTAAGCTGGCGAGATTCTCGGTAGTGGATGTTGTAATTGGTTCAGGACCGATGAGAAATATCTCAATTCCTAATGTAGTAGGGCTTACCGTAAAAGAAGCAAAAGCATTAATTGCCAGAAATATGTTTGAAATCGGGATTGTAGATCATGAAGACGGAGGTAAAGATGAATCTGATGTCATCTATTATCAGGATCCGGCTTCGGGAGATGTCCGGGATCAGGGAATGCAGATCGACCTCTGGGCAAGTAAAAAAACATTGGCTGAATTGAGTGCAAAAATTGCTGAATTGAATTCTGTTTACAGAATGAAGGTAGATACAGGTTTACCGCCTGTTCAGTATCAGGAAATTCCTGCTCACCAAGAACCGAATTATGATGCGCCGCCACCACCTCCTGCTCCAAGAAGAGATGATCAACGACCGCAAACGCAACCGATGAAAACGGATGTTACGAAAACAACAACTGCGAAACCAACGGTTTCGGTAACTGAAAATAATAAACCTAAATCTACTACTTCTAATCAGGGTAGTAGTTCTGGTAATACTACTGCTAAAACTGCAACACAAAAACCTGCAGAAAAGCCAAAAGCTAAAAAAGTGGTCGTAGAGTAAGACATTAAAATATGGTAAAAAATACAGGCTTCAACTTTATTATGTTGAAGCCTTTTGTATAAAAATAAAATCATGACAGAAGATAACGAAGAGTTTTTGGATGAAGAATTAGTAGACTCCAACAGTATTGACAATATTGATATTGATGAAGAAAATAAAGGATTGTATGAGCATCTTAATATCACGGTAGACAAAAATCAGGAGCCGTTGAGAATTGATAAGTTCTTATTAATTCATCGTCATAATTCTTCAAGAAATAAAATTTCACAAACGTGCAGAGCTGGTAATGTGGTGGTAAACGGAGCGGCAGTTAAGCAAAACTACCGTGTAAAACCCGGGGATCAGGTTTCTGTATTATTGGCGCATCCTCCGAGAGAGAATGTGATTATTCCTCAAAATATTCCTATTAATATCGTGTATGAAGATGATGATCTTGTTGTGGTAGACAAGGATCCGGGAATGGTAGTTCATCCGGGATTCGGAAATTGGGACGGAACATTGGTAAATGCTTTAGCATATCATTTCAATCAAAAAGGAGAGAAATCTGATCTCGACAGAGTCGGTTTGGTTCACAGAATTGATAAAGATACTTCTGGGCTCTTAGTAATCGCAAAAAATGAATATGCTCTAAGCTTTTTAGCGAAGCAGTTTTTTGACCGAAAAACCAAAAGATTATACTGGGCTTTTGTGTGGGGAAATGTGCAGGACGATGAAGGCACCATACGAGGACATATCGGTCGTCACCCTAAAAACAGGATGCAGATGCATACCTATGAAGACGGAAGTCAGGGAAAACACGCTGTAACACATTATAAAGTGCTGGAAAGATTTAAATATATGACTTGGGTTGAATGTAAATTGGAGACAGGAAGAACACACCAAATCAGAGCTCACTTCAAACATATCGGTCATACACTGTTTAATGATGAAAGATATGAAGGTCATACGCCTCTTCGTGGAGTGAATCTTCCTAAGTATAAGCAGTTTATAAAAAATGTTTTTGAAATTTTGCCTAGACATGCGCTTCATGCACACACTTTAGGATTTATACATCCTACTACAAAGAAAGAATTGTATTTTGAGAGCCCAATGCCTAAAGATATGACGGATGCTGTAAAAAAATGGAGAAATTATTTAGAAAACTAAAAATATATTGAGAATTTTTTTATATTTGTTGAATTGAAATCAAGATTTGTTATGAGAAAACTATATGCTATCGTATGTTTAGCTCTTTTGTCAAATGCATACAAGGCACAAGAAACTTTACCGTACTATCAACAATATCTTTTGGATGGTGAGTTTCTGTTCAATCCTGCACAATACGGAAAAACTGATTATGTGCAGCTTAATCTTAACTATCAGCAGCAATTTTCAAAGTTCAGCGAATCCCCGAATGTACAATCTGTAGGGATTAATGCGAACATATTTGATAGAGTAGGAGCAGGAATCTCTGTATTCAGAGACAGCAATGGCCCTATTTCAGCTGGTGGTATTACGGCGGGAGCCTCATATTTTATTCCTCTTAGCAGTGAAGGAGACAGAAAAGACCAGTTCTCTTTCGGTACGAGTGTCAACTTTTATAATATGAATTTTGATTATTCAAAGATTAATACACAAGACGCTTCAGATCCACTATTACAGGGAAGCGAAAGTAATATTTTCATGGCATATGCCAACTTTGGGGTAGCTGCTACTTACAAAAATATCTTTGCAGGGGTATCTGTTAATGACATTGCATTGTCTAACGATGAAGCGATTGTAAACGGACGTGAGCCTTCTCCAATTAAGTTTTTCTTAAACTTAGGATATGACTGGCACGTGGGTGATAACATCTATTTCACACCATCTGCATTAATCAACCTTAATACGAATTCTACAAGAACAATCGATTATAACTTAATGGGTACGTTCTTTAACGATATTAATTCATTCTCTTTTGGAGTTAGCTACAGATCTGTTCAGAACAGATTCGACAGCCAGCAATTACAGATTGCACCGGTTGTAAAAGTAAGATTCAACAAATTCATGATTGGAGCTACTTATAACCTTGGATTGTCTGATATTCAGGAATATGGAGGAAACAGCTTCATGATCGGATTAGGATATAACTTCGATAACTTCATTAACCATAGAGGTTATAGATATTAATTGATTTAATTTAAATACATTTGAGCTCTGAATTTTTCAGGGCTTTTTTTATGATTTATATTCACATTCCGTTTTGTAAACAAAAATGCAGCTATTGCAATTTCCACTTTTCAACGTCTTTAAATTTTAAAGATGAAATGTTGGCTGCAATGAAGAAAGAAATCTTTCTTAGAAAAGATGAACTGCAAAACAAAAACCTGCAGTCATTGTATTTTGGTGGCGGAACTCCCTCCATTCTTTCTCCTGATGAAATAAAATCTTTAATTGATGAGGTTTTAAAATACTTCAGTTTTGATACACATATTGAAATTACCTTAGAAGCAAATCCCGATGATTTAGGTAAAAACTTCTTAAAAGGACTATCAAATTCACCGATTAATAGATTATCAATCGGCACTCAGAGTTTTTTTGAGGAAGATTTAAAACTAATGAATCGTGCGCATACTGCCAATGAAGCAGAAGATTCTATCAAAAGAGCTCAGGATTTTGGCTTTGAAAATTTAAGTATTGACTTAATTTATGGTTCACCAACTTCCAATCTGGAGATCTGGAAAGAAAATTTGAATAAAACTATTGTACTGGAAGTTCCGCATATTTCTTCGTACGCTCTAACTGTCGAACCAAAAACAGCGTTAGAAAACTGGATTGCTAAAGGAAAAATAAAAAGTCCGAAAGAAGAGGAGCAAAATAGAGAGTTTTATTATTTGTCGGATTTCTTAAAAGATAACGGATTTGAACATTATGAAGTGTCAAATTTTGCAAAACCGGGTTTTTATTCAAGGCATAATTCTTCATATTGGAAGTATAAAGAATATTTGGGAATCGGTCCATCCGCACATTCTTACAACGGTTTTGATGTCAGAAGCTGGAATGTTGCGAATAATCAGCAATATATTAAAAAACTCAACTCTAATCTTTTAGCTAAAGAAGAAGAAATTCTCTCTCAAAATGATCAGTTTAACGAAATGATTATGATTGGCTTAAGAACAGTTTGGGGCGTTGATTTGCAAAGTTTGAAAGCAAAATTCAATGATCGGTTTCTTGAACATTTTCAAAATGAAATTAAATCAAAACTGGAAGAAGAGATTTTAATAATAGAAAACAATCACCTGAAAATTCCGGAAAAACATTGGTTTATGGCAGATGGAATAGCCTCGGATTTGTTTATTGTGTAAAACATCCATATTTGTATATTTTGCTATAAAATTCCTTATTTTTGTATAAAATTTCAACTCAATTTTGAAAACTAAAAAACAAGATTATTCGCATCTTTCACCCAAACAGCCTATCGGAATTTTTGATAGTGGAGTTGGAGGATTAACGGTTGCCAAAGAAATTAAAAGGCTTCTTCCGCATGAGGATCTTATCTATTTCGGAGATACAAAACATCTTCCCTATGGTGAAAAATCTAAGGAAGCGATCATCGAATATTCTACAAAAATCACGAATTTTTTGTTGGAACAAAATTGCAAAGCTATTGTAATTGCCTGTAATACAGCAACGGCAAATGCTCTAAATGAAGTCATGCAGTCTGTTGGAGGAAAAGTTCCGGTAATAGATGTAATTAATCCTGTGGCTGAAAAAGTTTCTTATGAAATTCACAATAATGTTGGGGTTATTGCGACGAAAGCAACGGTAAATTCCGGTTTGTACAAGAAAAGTATCCGTAAGCATAATAAATGGATCAAAGTGGATGAATTGGCAACGCCGCTGTTGGTTCCAGCCATTGAAGAGGGTTTTAAAAATCATCCGATTACGCATTCTATTATTTATAATTATTTGAGTAATAATAAATTAAAAAATATTGAAACATTGATTTTAGGATGTACCCATTATCCGTTATTAATTGATGAAATAAAGCAATATTATGGAAATAGAGTTCGTGTAATTGATTCTCCGAATATTGTAGCCAATCATCTGAAAATCATTTTGGATAAGTACCATCTTTTGAATGATCAGAATCCAAAACCGAATTATCATTTTTATCTTTCAGATTTAACCAAAAACTTCGAAAAGATCTCAAAAAAATTCTTTGGAAAAAGTATTGATTTAGAGTTTAAAGTGCTATAAAAGATTTATCAAATTTTTATAAATAACAAAAAAAATCAGGAATTAAATTTCCTGATTTTCTATTTCTATATTTTCGGCTTTATTCGGTTCAAAAAAACTGAAACTCACATTTCCATATTTTCGGGTATCAATCAAATTTGGATGATCAAATTTCATTCTGCTTTGATGTTCCACAACCAATATTCCGTTTTCTTTTAGGTATTTATTATTTAAAACTAAAGAAATCAGTTCGTGGTATTTTTTTTCTTCCATTTCGAAAGGCGCATCAGAAAATACAATCTCAAAAGATTTTTTATTTCTGAATTTCTTCAGCCAATCAAAAACATCGCCTCGCTGAACACTAACCTGTAAGCTAAATCCAAGTTCAGAAGCCGTAGAGTTCAAGAAACTTGTATGTTTTGGGTTCATTTCTACCGAAGTCACATCCTTGCAACCTCTTGAAGCAAATTCAAAGGTAATCGAACCAATTCCTGCAAACAAATCAAGCACAGAAATCGACTGCATGTCATACGTATTCTCCAAAATACTGAAGAGTGCCTCTTTTGCAAAATCCGTTGTCGGTCTTACATCAAAATTTTTTGGAGCGGCTATTTTCTTGGCTTTCCATTTGCCTGAGATTATTCTGTACATTTTTTTAGTTGTTAGATTGTAGGTAATAGGTTGCAGGTTAGGAACTAAGACCTATCATCTGTTACCTGTGACCTAATTAAGTATAAAATTCTTAGTAGGAATATTATCGAATACAATTCTTAAATTCTTTACGAATTTCTGTAATTCTGAAATAAAGGTTTCATTCTCAGTAGTTTCGCCATAAGCAAAAAAGCTGGTTTCATTGATTTTGAAATCAATTTTGCTTAATGTAAACATAATGAAATACAGAAAATCAACCTCAGAATTAACATCAAGATTATTGTATAAAATAATTTTTTTATTATCTATAGCGAAAAACTCACATTGATTGTGATAAAGATTGATGTGAATTTCCTTATTATTCTTATTATTAATTGCATTTAAAAACTTCTCACCTGAAAAATTAAAATGAACCGGTAAAGCCAATTCTTTAATCTTTTTATAGAAATTTTTTGGGAAAGTGTAATAAAACTGAATCTTGAATCTTTCGTTGATTGAAAGCATCAGTTCTTCATTTTCCTTATCTACAGGCGCATTGAACGAGATAAGCTCAAATCCTGCTTCATGGTCTGAAAAACCTTCAGGCATCAGTGTAAAATGATTCAGCGCAGAAATAACATGAATTTCGTCAAATCTTTGTTTAATCAACACTTGATCCAGTTGAGTTTCAATGAAATTTTCCGGAGATTCTTCGTCTACAAAATAAGATTTTTCTTCCAAAATGCTTTTGTTCTTCGCAATCTGGTAGATTAATCCGTCTTTGGTAAAAAGTAAATTAAGTATATTCATAATCTGATTGATGCAAATTTAGTGAAATTCTACCATTACCGCACCCGATTGATGATGAAGTATTTCCTTATTATAAAAATCGAGATTCGTCTGGCTTTCCAAAACATCCAAAACCATTCTCTGCAAAACGCCGTCGCCAATTCCATGAACAATTTCCAATCTTTTAAGATGATTTTTTCTGCAAAATGAAATAACTTCCAGCAACTTTTCTTTTTGGATAAATAATCTTTCAAGACTATCATAATCATGCGGATTTTTAACCAAATTCTCAAAATGAAGATCCAAAACCAACAGATTTTTATGATGTTTTTTGGAAATTACTTTTTTAGGTTCCGCTTTTTTTACGACTTTAATATTTTCATATAAATCAGCATTTTTCGGAACTAATTTATCTTTCTGATATTGATACGTAAATCCGTATTCATCTTTAAAAACTATAATATTTCCATTGACTGAAGTCACGACTCCGCTCAAATCTTCATCTACCACAGAAACTTTATCGCCAATCTTCATTTTTTTATATTTCTTAAAATTTCGGTCCTAATTCGATAATTTCTAAATCCTTAATTTCCGTATCATCAATTACAAAACGCATCATTGTTCGCATTTTATGCCAGCCTTGTTTTCCGCAAGCTCCGGGATTGAGGTGTAGAAGATTATTTTTCTGATCAAACATCGCTTTCAGAATATGAGAATGTCCCGAAATAAATAATTTTGGAGCTTTTTCAGAGATTTCTTGTTTTGCCAACGGAGTATATTTGCCGGGATAACCACCAATATGAATCATCAAAACTTCCATATTTTCACAGAAAAAACGATTCACTTCAGGAAATTCAGAACGAATTTTAGAATTGTCGATATTTCCGTAAACTCCTTTCAAAGGTTTAATTTTTTCAAGCTGCTCAATGACATCGATACTTCCAAAATCTCCGCAATGCCAAATTTCATCTGCCTGTTGAGCATATTCTAAAATTCGGTCATCGATATAAGAATGAGAATCGGAAAGGAGAAGGATTTTTGTCATTGCTAAATGAAATTATCTTTTAAAACTCCAAATTTACTTATAAATCCTGAATTGATTACCTTTGAGAAATTTTAAAAAATATGAAGAAGAGATTTTCATTTTTCCTTTTTCTTTTAACGGTTGGCACTGCCAATGCGCAGGTTGAAGAAAAAAAACTGGATGAATTAGTTCAGAATACGTTAAAAACTTTCGACGTTCCGGGAATGTCTGTGGGGATTATTAAAGACGGAAAAATCATTTATTCTAAAGGTTTTGGCGTTCGTTCTTTAACTTCAAAACAGCCGATGGACGATAATACTTTAGTTGGAATTGCATCCAATTCAAAAGGTTTTACCTGCACAGCGCTTGCAATTTTAGCAGACGAAGGAAAATTGAATTGGGATGATAATGTTTCAAAATATATTCCTGAATTTCAGATGTATGATCCGTATGTTTCTCAAAATGTTACTATTAAAGATCTGGTGACGCACAGAGCCGGACTTGGTTTGGGACAGGGAGATTTAATGTTTTTTCCTGAAGGCGGAAATATAACCGTGAATGATATTGTTCACAATGTAAGATATTTAAAGCCTGAAAACCCTTTCAGAACGACGTTGGATTATAATAATATTATGTTCATTGTTGCCGGAGAAGTAATTCACAGAGTTTCTGGTTTGAATTGGGCTGACTTTATCGAACAGAGAATTATGAAACCTGTCGGCATGACTTCAAGTTTCGGTAGTTACAACAGAGCAAAAGCAGTTGCCAATAAAATAGATGCTCACGCTCCGGTTGACGGAAAAGCAATTGCCGTTCCTCACGACTGGAATGAAACGGGAAATGCTGCCGGCGGAATTATGAGTAATATCAAAGATATGACAACTTGGGCAGAATTTCTGCTGAATAATTTCACGACAAAAGAAGGTAAAAAATTAGTTTCAGATAAAAATGTTCAACAACTTTGGAGTTTACAGATTCCGAGTGGAGTTGCGGCGAAAAATCCTTACGATACAAGTTTCTACGGATACGGAATGGGTTGGTTTTTAAGTGATGTTAAAGGTCACAAGCAAATTCAGCATACGGGTGGATTGATCGGAACAGTAACACAGTTTACGTTGATTCCCGACATGAAATTGGGGATTATAGTTTTAACGAATCAACAGTCAGGAGCAGCTTTTAATACGATTACAAATACCGTTAAAGATTCTTACTTAGGTGTGGCAGATAGAAACTGGCTGAAAACATACGGTGAAAGAATGAAGAAAAATGACGAGTTTTTTGAAAAACAGAAAAAAGACGCTTTTGCAAAATCTGATGCTTTCAAAAAAGAGAAAAACCTTCAGCCAAAATCAGAACAATTTGTCGGAACTTACAATGACAAATGGTTCGGAGATGTAGAGATTGCTCAACAGGGAACTACTTACAGAATTTCGTGTAAAAATTCGCCAAGATTAAATGGAGAACTGCTGCCTTTCTCCAATAATTCTTTCATCATCAAATGGGACGACCGAAGCTACGATGCCGATGCCTACATTATTTTTGATTACGATGAAACTGGAAAAGCGCAATCTGCAAGTTTAAAACCGATTTCTGATATTACCGACTTCAGTTTTGATTTTGATGATTTAGATTTGAAAAGGAAATAAAAAAGTAAAGCTTCAACTTGTGTTGGAGCTTTTTTTGTCGAAAATCAGTCAAAGAAAATTTTTTTTAAATTTTCCCGGGATCATAGAAAAATAACAATTTCTTTTTTGCCCCTTCGAATTCCGACCACGAATTGCAATCGATTTCAAAACCTGCTACACCGCAAGTTGGGAAGTGGAAAATATCATCAGAAATAGAATTGGCAAAATTGGATATTCCGTTATTATGGGAAAAGAAAGCAACCGAAGTCACATGATCATCAAGATCATAAATTACTGATTCAAAATTGCTTTCCGAGGGGTGATAAAGTTTTTCATCTGTTGTAATATTCAGATTATACGCCTGATTGAAGATTTTACATGTATTAAGGGCACGAACGGCCGGGCTCGAGACAAAATAATCTATCGCAATATTATTGGTTTTCATAAAACGAGACATCTGCATGGCCTCTGTTAAGCCTCTATCTGCCAATGGTCTGTCGAAGTCCTCTGTTTCTTCGGGCCAGTCGCTTTTTGCATGTCTTACGAGGATGAGTTTCTTCATATTATAGCTTTTGGAAGATTAAAATTATAAAAAAAATAACGGAATAAAACATGATTTATAAAAAAAACTGTGGATTGAATAAAATCATTAAAATTTACTAAATTTGCAAACTTATGGGACAAGTACTTGCTATAGACTATGGAAAGGCACGTTGTGGCATTGCTGCAACCGATGATATGCAGATTATTGCAAGCGGACTGAATACTGTTTTGACTCCGGTTTTGGTAGACTTTTTGAAAAAATATTTTACCGAAAATAAAGTTGATGAAGTGGTGGTAGGGCTTCCCATAGATTTGAAAGGAAATATTTCCGAAATCGAAACAGATATTTTAAAGTTTATTGAAGTTTTTGAAAAAGAATTTCCGACTGTTAAAGTGAATCGTTTTGATGAAAGATTTACTTCCAAAATGGCTTCGTTTTTTATTTCCCAAAGCGGAAAAAGCAAAAAACAGAGACAGGAAAAAGGATTGATAGATAAAGTAAGTGCAACAATTATATTGCAGAATTTTTTAGAACAAAGAACAAGATGATTTTACCAATAAGAGCCTTTGGGGATCCTGTTTTGAGAAAAGTAGGTAAGGATATAGACAAAGATTATCCCGAATTACAGGAATTGATTGAGAACATGTTCGAGACCATGAATAGCGCAAACGGAATTGGATTGGCTGCACCGCAGATCGGTCTGGATATCCGTTTATTTATCATTGATGTATCTCCTCTTTCTGATGATGAAGATTATGAAGATATTAAAGATGAATTGGCAGATTTCAAAAAAGTTTTCATTAACGCTAAAATTCTTGAAGAATCCGGTGAAGAGTGGAAATTCAATGAAGGATGTCTTTCTATTCCCGATGTGAGAGAAGATGTGAAGAGAAAGGGAACAATCTTAATTGAATATTATGACGAAAATTTTGTAAAACATACAGAAACTTTTTCCGATATTAGAGCCCGTGTAATTCAGCATGAGTATGATCATATTGAAGGCGTTTTATTTACCGACCATTTAAGTGCCTTGAAAAAGAAACTTGTGAAAGGGAAATTAACAAAAATTACACAAGGGGAAGTAAGCATCGGGTACAAGATGAGATTCCCAAAATAGATAAAAAAACAAGGATTAGAAAATAAAAAAATATTAAGCGCAAAAAGCCCACAGCCGATTGCAGAATTAAAAAAAATAAAATTATGCTGTTAGAAAAAATAATTTCAATTTCTGGTAAACCAGGACTTTTCAAGTTAGTTTCTCAATTAAGAAACGGATTTATTATCGAGGATGTTACTTCAAAGAAAAAAGTGAGCATCGGAAATTCTAGTCAAGTAAGTTTATTAGACAATATCGCAATGTTTACATTCGATAAAGAAGTTCCTTTGTTCGAAGTTTTTGAAAATATTGCTAAAAACTACGATTATAAAGAAGCGATTGCTCACAAATCAAGCGATGCTGAATTGAAAGAATTCATGACAGCTTCTCTTCCGAATTATGATACAGAGAGAGTCTACGCTTCTGATATTAAGAAATTAGCACAATGGTATAATATTTTGCATAAAGCAGGATATATCACTCCGGACAGCTTCGTAAAAGCAGAACCTGAAACTTTAGAAGGTGAGCCCGCACAAGAAGTAAGCTTAGAAAAAGAAGCTCCAAAAAAGGCAGCTCCAAAAGCAGATAAGCCGGTTGCTCCAAAAGCGAAAGCATCTTCTGGTGTAAAAGCAGCTACAAAAAGCACACACAGAAAAATGGGATAATTCATTTATCTGAATTTATAATATTAACCTCGTCAGAAATGATGAGGTTTTTTATTTTGATGAATTCCTTCTTTTTCCCCAACCCTAAAGAGAGTAAATTGATTTAATTACACTAAATTTCTTCCTCCCTTTAGGTTGGGGAAATAAATTGATTTTACGGCTTAAAACCTTATTTTATCCTTAAATTTGTATCACTTTGAATTCTCAATTATGAATACCAGACAGGAAAAACTAGAAGCTTTCGGAAGATTATTAGATATTATGGATGATTTGCGTGAAAAATGCCCGTGGGATCAAAAGCAGACCTTAGAATCGCTTCGTCATTTGACACTGGAAGAAACGTATGAACTTTCGGATGCTATTTTGCAGGGAGATTTACAGGAAATCAAAAAAGAATTGGGAGATGTTCTGCTTCATTTGGTTTTTTATGCAAAAATTGGTTCCGAGAAAGAAAGTTTTGATATTGCAGATGTTATTAATTCTTTAAATGAAAAATTAATTTTCCGTCACCCTCATATTTATGGCGACACAAAAGTGAAAGATGAAGAAGAGGTAAAGCAGAACTGGGAAAAATTAAAACTGAAAGAAGGAAACAAATCTATTTTGGGCGGGGTTCCGAAAAGCCTGCCGAGTTTAGTAAAAGCGTACAGAATTCAGGATAAAGTAAAAGGAATCGGATTCGAATTTCACGATGCAGAAGATGCCTGGAAAAAAGTGGATGAAGAAATTCAGGAGTTTCATGAAGAAACAGATCCGGATAAAAAAGAACTGGAATTGGGAGACGTGTTTTTCTCTTTGATTAATTACGCAAGAATTTCAGGAATCAATCCTGACTCTGCCTTAGAAAGAACCAATATAAAATTCATTTTAAGATTCCAGAAAATGGAACAGCTTGCAACTGAGGCAGATTTAAAATTAGGTGAAATGACTTTGGAGGAAATGGATGTTTTGTGGGAAAAAGCTAAGAAAGTTTTGAATGAAAGTAAATAATCCGGCACAAAACAGATTTCAGTATTTATTGGAATTCAAACAGACGGAAAGGAAATGGCATTTTCCTTTTCTCGCTGCACTGTGCATCGGAAGTTGTCTGTTTATAGGATATTTTCTCGGAAAACCCAATTACGGCGCACTTTCGAGTTTGGGAGCTTTAACAATTTTATACTTTACATCGGCTCCGATTACCCAACGAATGGTACATCTGGCGGTTTGTTCATTCGGAATTGTTTTCTCGTTCACGATCAGTTTATTTTTCAGTTTTAATATATACGTTGCCGGATTATCATTGGGAATTATCTCATTTTTAGCCCACTTTATTTCATCTTATTTCAGAATTCCACCGCCGGGAAATTTTTTCTTCATCATGGTTGCGGCGATGGCGAGTACCTATAAGTTTGATCTGGAATTAATTCCCACGAAAGTAGGACTGGTAGCCATGGGCGCTATTTTGTCGTGTTCATTCGCTTTTCTATATTCTGTTTTTATTGAAAAAAGTAAAGTGGTAACAGTCCCGAGAAGAAGTTTTAACAAAAGAAGATATACGAAGTTTGTAGAAAGCACGATCATCGGATTTTTTATGGTGCTGACGTTAATTATCGGTCATCTTTTGAAGTTCAATAACACATATTGGATTTCCATTGCAGCGGTTGCTATCATTCAGGGGAGAAATTTTGAACATGTGCGACAAAGAAATATGCACAGGATTTTAGGTACTTTTATCGGAATAGGTTTTGCATGGCTGATTCTGTGGTTTGAACCCGAAAAGATAGTCATGATCGTTATCATCACAATTTTACAGTTTATTATTGAATTGCTGATTGTCAGAAATTATGGTTTTGCCGTAGCTTTCATTACACCATTGACAATTCTTCTGGCAGAAACCGGAAGCGACGTTCATCATAATGTTGAAAACCTGATGCACGCCAGAGTAATAGACACGGTAATCGGAAGTTTAATCGGTCTTGCGACAGGATTTTTCCTGTACCATCAGCGGATTATTAATAACTTAGAGAAAAATATAAGATATTCTTATTTTCAGTTTAAAAAATTAAAAAAATAAATATGTTGCGCATTGTTATTTTATCGGCATTTCTGTTGGGAAGCTGCAATCCGAAAAGTCAGGATTCTGTAAAAAGTGATGAATTGAAAGTAGAATTTTCTTTACCGAAAAAACTAAAGGAAGTTTCAGGAATAACTTTGTCTAAAGATAAAAAAACAATCTGGGCAATCGAAGATCAGGGAAATAAAAATGTTATTTACGGATTAGATCAAAAAGGAAATCTTACTAATGATATTTTGGTAGAAAATGCTGAAAACCATGATTGGGAAGATACTACAGCAGATTCGCAGGGAAATATTTATATCGGTGATTTTGGAAATAATGATAACAACAGACAGAATCTTGCCATTTTAAAAGTGGATTTAAAAGATAATTCTCAAAAGTCAACGAAAGTTATTCAGACCACAAAATTTCATTATGAAGGACAGACAGAATTTCCGCCAAAAAAATCAAACTGGTTATATGATTGTGAAGCTTTTGTAGAGATGGACGGAAATTTTTATTTATTCACAAAAAACAGAAGTAAGGGTTTCGACGGAACTTTTTTAGTTTTCCAGATTCCAAATAAAGAAGGAGATTTTGAAGCAAAACTGGTAGGTAAATTAAAGCTTGATGGCGGTTACAGTGATGCTGCAATTACTTCTGCAACAATTAACAGTACAAAAGATAAAATTGTTTTGCTTAATCACAAAAATATTCAGGTGCTAACCGGATTTTCACCGAATGATTTCAGTACAACAAAAATTCAGAAAATTTCACTGAATCACAATTCTCAAAAAGAAGCGATTGTTTTTCTTGATGATAAAACATTGCTGATCGCCGATGAAAGGGATAAAAAAGCAGGAGGTAATGTATATAAATTTTCTTTACAGTAAAAAGCAAAACCGCAGAAAATTTTTCTGCGGTTTTTTTATACTAATTAAATATTTTAATCTGAACTAAAACGTCATTCCGACACCTCCGGAAATTCTTCCGCCATCGGTTCCGTAGAAATAATTTAATCTTGCAGAGAACATTTCAACAATACTCAGCCAAAATCCGACACCTACCGATTGATGCCATTTTCGGGAATCTTCATTGTCATTCCAAACTCTTCCAACATCGTAACCTAATAAAATTCCCATATTTGCAGGAATAATATTATTTTTTACTCTTCCGAAATCCCAACGGATTTCAGAGTTATTAGTAAAATATGATCTTCCCGAAAATCTTTCGTTTCTGAAAGCTCTCATTCCGTTGTTTCCACCAATTGCTGCTGCCTGATAGAATTCAAAATTATTATTGTTGATCCATCTTCCGTTACTGGAATTGGCAAATACAAAATTTCCTCTTTTATCCAATCTGTGATCTAAAGATAATGTTCCGCTCAGAATCAAAAAGTTTTTGTTGAAATCAGATAAATTCGTTTTCCAGTCGGCATTCACTTTAAATTCCATTCCTAAAGTAGGAAAAGCAGTATTGTCTAAATTTTTATAGGCAAATGTGTAATTTGCTCCTCCAAACTGCTGATTAGTAAATACTTCAGGTCTCACGTCTGGAGACACATCCACAAAACGGTCGTCATTTCTCTGAACTTTATTATTTTCAAAAGTTAACTGAAATTGATTAAAAATATTCGACCAGCTCTTTTTGGAAATTGACGGCGCAAAATTGATTTTTGAAATCCTCGCTCTGTTATATTTTCTTTCTACCGCTTCCTTATCATAGTCGCTCTCATTGGATAATCCAAAAAAGTTTTCTGCAAATCGTGGTGTAGTAAATCCTGCATCAAGGTTAAAATCCCAACTTCCGATCGCTTTCTTGAAAATTCCTTTATAAGCTGCATTGAAACCGCCTGTTGCCGTATAAAAATTAACTTTTAAACTATGTTTTTGGGTGTAAGGATCTCTGATGAAATTATTCACCGTAAAGTTTGCCAAAATGCCTAAAATTACCCCATCATCCGGATTGTAATCTGCGTTTGGGTATCCTGCAAAGAAATTATATTTCGGATGTTTATAGTTATAGGTATTGATGTCATAATCGTCCGAAATATTTTTTGTGGCACCGTGTGTATTATACGTGTTTTTTTGAGACTTGAAATCGTAAATTTTAATCTTACTTCCGCTCGCAACATTATAAGTGTCATTATTATAACCTCCGATTAATCGAATATTCATCTTAGGTTTTCCATCGCCCGAAACTTCATAAATATCGTCATCTTCAAGTCCGTAGATCCAAAGTTCTTTTGTTTTAGAATCGTCATATGTTTTTTCAAACACCAATTCAGGATTTTCCTGGTTTTTGTCTAATTTATATTGTTTTACATTAACCGAATTTCCTGTTTTCGTAATGACAAATTTGTCAGGATTTACCGTTCCGGCTAACGGAACTTTTTTCTGTAAAACATTATAATATTGAGAAGCGTATGTCTCTAATTTTGTTTTTCTTAATTTTAATTTTCTTTGAATATCTGCAATGGTTGCGTCCTGAACTTCTTTAGGTAAATTAGTGAATGCTTCATCTATATCTTTATCCGTCAGATGTTCCTGAATATATTTTGCCTGGGCAATCCATTCTTCTTCCGTTGCACCTTTCAGGAAAACCAAATCCATAGGGTAGGGTTCCATCGCCAGCCATTTTACGCTTTTGATATCATCTTTAAAAGTTTTCATATGGCGGATTGCCGGAATATTCATGATCACTTTGAAGGCTGCACCATCATATTTACTGAATGCCTGATCTCTGTCACGCGGAATCGGTTTGTAAATTGTTTTGTCACCATCCTTATATTCTGCCCATTTCCATTGATCGGAATGTCTGTCCCAATCACCAATCAGCATATCAAATATTCTCGCTCTGATATACGTTTCATGATCTACCGAATATTTGTAATTTTTATTAAAATTTTTCAGGACATCATCTGTTGAAACAATATCTTTTGCATTATCTAATGAAGCCAATGTTTTCGGATCAGAAGAAAAACGTTCCTCAATCATGTACATTTCATCACCGTAATTCAAATTATATTCGCCCAAAGCCTTTTGTTTAGGAATATAAAATAATCTTGGATTACTGTGAAAAAGATTGATCTTATCAGCCATATTTCCTATAGCGAACGGTGTGAACGGGTGATTCGTCGTATAAAAATCAAGTAAGAATTTTTCAGGGAATGTATTATTAAGTTCATTTCCGAACGTACTTTTCTTGAAAGCCATATTGTTAAGGAATCGAACGGCACTTTTCTTAACTCCTCTCATCACAAATTCCTGTCCGTCTTGTGCTTTTAATCGTAAACTGTTCGACTGGTTTCCACCGCCTTCTCTGAATGGGGTATAACCACCGTCAAGCGTAGAAATATTGGCTGTCGGAGCATCGATCTGCATTCCGTAATATTTTCTGTAATGCTCTCCCCAAAGCCATCTATATACTTTTCCTTTTTCTGTTAATTTTTGAGTATAAATTGTTGATGAAACATTTGAAGGTAAAGAACTCGGGTAATTATTGATAAATTCTTTCGGTTTATCTGTCACCTGAATATGTGAAAGTTTTTCTAAATTATCATTTTTTGTCGAAAAATATTCAACATCAGAACTTTGGTCTTTCCTGATATTTAAAATGGCAAAACCACTTCCTCCGTACGAAAAATCGGTAGTATGATCTATCGTTGCAGGATCGGTTTTTGAACCGGCTCCGCTGATAATTTGTCGGATATTTCTTTCTTGATGATATTGTAAATTATGATCGTGCCCCGAAACAAAAATAATATTCTCTTTTTCCTGAACAATACTTTTCAGTCTGTTGGCTAAATCTGCATAATGTTTATTGTTGATGTCCTCAGGATTCGCTCCCGATGCACTTCTTACCACATTAATTAAACTTGCAACGCCCGGCACCGGAATTTTACCTTTTAAAGGAAATAAATTTGACTTTGCAGAATTATAACCTGCGTGAGTTCCGCTGCTGATAATCGGATGATGAAGTGCAACGATGATTCTTTTGTCCTGATTTTTATTAACCAAATCTTTAAATTCATCAAAAAAATCTTCACGGGTTTTGATGTCACAATTTTTATTGATTCCGGGATATTTATCCCAGTTTACCAGCATCCATTCTGTATCAATGACAATCAGTTTGATGTCTTTTGTTAAATTAATATCATCAATCGGACATGAGTTTTTCGGAAGAAAAGCTTTTTTGTCATTAAAATAATTGATGACAAACTCCTGCTGAGATTTTAAACCGTCTAAACCGTTATACCAATCATGATTTCCGGGAATTACCAATGTTTTTCCCTTAAATTTTTTGGTGATCGCTAATTGATCTTCAAGCTTTTGCTTTGCTAAAGCATAGTTTTTATCATTCTCTTTCGGCATTCCGGAAGGGTAGATGTTATCTCCCAAAAAGATCAGCATAGAATTTTTATCGGCAGATTCAAGCTGCTTTTGAAGAAGGTCAAGAGTGTGCTGGGATTGTGGCTGATCTGCATTTCCTGCATCACCAATTAAGAAAACTTTAAAATCGGTCTCAGATTTGCCGTCAGAATTTTTTAATTCAGATAAGTTTTTACCCTTTTTTACGTTATATGTTGCGCAGGAATACAGAACTCCGGCAGACAATACTACTCTGAGGATAACAGAAGTATTTTTTAGATTAGTTTTAAAGGATAAATTCATAAATTTACATTAACTAAATTTCAGTGATGAGCATTTTACAAAAAGCCAAAGATTACGTTGAAACCTTATTCAAAGATAAGTTATCTTCAGTATATTTTTATCATAATTTTATACATACTACGTATACGGTGAACAAAGCTGAAGAAATTATGAAAAATACCCCTGTGTCTGGTGAGGATCAGGAAAAAGTCTTATTAGCACTTTGGTTTCACGATACAGGATACATAGAATGTGCCAAAGATCACGAAGAAAAAGGTGTCGGCGTTTTGAAAAATTTTCTTCAAAATGAACATTATTCTGAAAATTATATTGAAGATGTTTCTAAATTGATTCTGGCTACAAAAATCACGTATGAACCCAAGAATCTATTAGAACAAATCGTAAAAGATGCCGATTGCAGCCACTTTGCAAGTCACGATTATAATGATATTTCTGATGCATTGAGAAAAGAATGGGAACTTACCAACGTAAGATGTTTCTCTAATGATGAGTGGAATGAGGGCAATCTTGATATGCTGAAGAATAAGCACAAATTTTACACCGATTATGCTAAACAAAACTGGCAGCCGTTGAAAGAGAAAAATATTAAGAAGATCTCTAAAAAATTGGAAAAAGAAGAGGACAAAAAAGACTCTTCTGAAAATAAAAAAGAGAAAGAAAAGGAGGCAAAACCGGACAGAAGTGTTGACACATTGTTCAGAGTGACATTGAGTAATCATACCAGATTAAGCGATATTGCAGACAGTAAGGCGAATATTTTACTTTCCGTAAATGCAATTATAATCTCTGTTTGTCTTTCCGTTTTAGTTCCAAAATTAGATACTCCGAAAAACTCACATTTAATTATTCCGAGTTTTATATTGTTGTTATCGGCTGTTTTAACGATCGTATTTGCGATTTTATCAACAAAACCTAATGTTACAAAAGCAAGATTTACGTTACAGGATGTTGCTGATAGAAAAGTAAATCTTTTGTTCTTTGGTAATTTTAATAGTATGTTATTCAGCGATTATCAGGATGCAATGAATATTTTGATTAAAGACCGTGATTATATTTACGATTCTATGGTAAAGGATTTATATTATCTTGGAAAAGTTTTAGACAGAAAATACAAACTTTTATCAATCACGTATCAGATTTTTATGGCAGGAATCATTATTTCGGTATTGTCATTCGGATATGCTTTTCTTTCACTTTAAATAGTAAACTTAAAATAAGAAAATGATTGTAAGACAGCGTACCAACTGGCTGAGAATGCTTTTTATATGGAAAGGTTCTGTATTAAAGAAAATTGTTGTTCAGCTTGTTACCATTACGTTGTTTTCTTTGGCGATTTACTTTTTGAAAGGAAAAATATTTGATTATAAAGTACATCTTAATCCCACAATTTTTACGTTAATCGGTTTGGCGTTAGCAATTTTCATGGGATTTTGCAATACGGCTAGCTACGACCGTTTTTGGGAAGGAAGAAAATTGTGGGGATTATTGGTAATAGAAACCCGATCTTTAACGAGGCAGATTTTATCTTTTGTTGATGGATCTTCAAAAGAAGAAAAACAGCAAATTGTAAAAATGATTTCTGCCTTTTGCTGGTCTTTAAATTATCAGCTGAGAGATAAATCAGGAACGGAACATCTTTCGAGATTCCTTTCTCAGGAACAGGTGGAAAAATTAGAAGGTAAAAAGTTTATTCCAAGTATTATTTTAGGTTTTATTGCCGATTGGATTAAGGATCAAAACAGAAAAGGGAATATTGACACAATTATTTTGGCACAACTTGATCATCAGTTGAATCAATTTTCAAGTATTTCCGGTGGTTGCGAGAGAATTTATAATACGCCTTTGCCTTTTGCTTATAGCATTTTGCTACATCGAACGGTTTATCTTTATTGCTTTTGGCTGCCTTTTGGGTTAGTTGATTCTTTGGATTGGATGATGCCTTTGATCGTTCTTTTGATAAGCTATACTTTCATTGCGCTGGATGCAATTATTCAGGAGATTGCTGAACCTTTCGGGGAAGAAGATAATGATTTGGCACTTAACAGTATTTGCAGAACCATCGAATTTTCAATTTTTGAACAGGCGGAAATTCCACAGGGTGAACTGAAAAAACCGGATTCTTATTTTGTTGATTAATCTTTATTAATTGAAACTCTTAATGCTAAAAGTCCTGTAATTCCCTGAAGATCTTCAACTTTTAAAAATTCAATATCATTCATAAGAATTTCTTTTTTCTGCAATTTGTTGATATAATCTAAATACTCTTTTTGATTTTCCATTCCGAAATAGACGATTGTAATTTTCCCAGGACAGGTAATTCTGTCGGTAGAATCTTTTACATGGGCTTTATCCAGACGTTTTTTGATGATTTCATAATAAGAATTATACGCACCGTCTACATCAAAACGCTTTTCATCCATTCTGAAACGGATGTCTATTTTTTCATTGTAAACAAAAATTAAAGATGCAATATCCATCGCAATCGGAAGTGTTTTCTTAAAAGTCTGAAACTCACGTTCCATCGTGCAGATCGTTTTCAGTTGCCAATATCTCAGTTTATGAACAACCTTTGAATGATAATGTATATTTGGGGCAATATTTTGTCCGGTATATAAATTATGTTCTACACCATCAGATTTAAATCTTTCATAATAATGCGGGAAAATCTGCTGGGCACTTACCTGACCTTCATCTAAAATATCTGCCAGTTTTCTGTTAACCAACGTGATAGAATCATCAAGGCTTTTCCTGTTGGCATAAAAAAGATCATTCTGGGTAAAAACCTGCATAAAGTAATCTTTGATTTTTGCTTTAATCTCACTGGAAGATTTAATTTCCAATTTTGCCTGCAGAAAAGGATGAATTTCATCTCTCAATAACCTTTGAAGGCGCTGTTCTGTATCGGCTTTAATTTCATTATTGAGTTCATTTTCAAAAATTTCCAGTGCGAGCAGATATTTTTCGGAATCAGAATTTATTAATGAAAAAATATTATGAAGACAGTCAATCTGCTGATTGAGATCTTCCAACATCAGGTTAAAACGTTTTTCAGAAGAGGCACGAATATCGGAAAACCCAAACAGCGGAGTCAGATTTTTAAACGAAATCTGCTTTAAAGTATATATTTTTCTGCCTAAAGATGCGTTAAAATATTTTTCTGCCTCACTGCGGAATTTCCATACCACACTATCGTGAATCGTCGTATATTCTCGTTGAATAATAGCTTCAATCTGATTATTTCTTTCAAAACTAAATCGGTTAAGTGAAAAAATAATGATATCGGCAAAAAACTCCAGTTTCTTGAGTTTCAATCCGTTTAAACTGTTGGGTTCAGGAGATGTAAATTCCATAATAGCCAACAATTCGTTATCCCTCATAATAGGAATCACCATGAAACTGTTGATATTATTTTCTTTCAGAATGCTGAACGACGGCACTTTTTTTATCTCCGAATCTAGATGATCTACGTTTGATACAACGATGGGGCGGGAATTATAATTGAAATTCTCGAAAGCGGTCTGGCGGACTTCTTCATCAAAAGTATTGATCCAGAAATCAAGAATATGATTGGTGAAAATGTTTTCATAAATCGGAAGTTTTTCCAGCCTTTTGTCTTTTTTATTGAAAAACATCAATCCGAAATTAAGTTTGGCAACATCAAAATAAGATTTAAAAATTTCCGTTAAATTTCCGTCAGGAATGAGGTTTTCGGGATCAATTTTAATCATGCTCGATTTCAGATCTGATAAAGCTACTTCGGCAGTACAATCTACTAATGAAATAATACTGAAACCACTCAAAATCCATGACTTTGACGGGAAATATTTTTTCCAAAGTTTAATATCGTCCAGGTTTTCCAACAACATTTCCAGAATATCATCATCCGGAATTTTTGCATCTTCGGTAGGGTAGACATCACTGAAATCTGAATTTACCGTGATTTTATAATGCTTCATAATTCCCTGTTTATTGGGAATATCATAATAAAACGGAATAAAAGTTTTGATGTCTTTTTTGAAATAAGCCTGTAAAATCAAACAGCAACAGAAAACATAAAATTCATCGTCGTTGATATTTCTTAATTCTATTTCAAAATCTTTCCCGGCATCTTTTAATATATTTTTAAATCTTTCGGTGTAATTAAAAGTAATATTCGAAAGCGGAATACTGGCTGCTTTAATTTCGTTGTTGGTGAGGCCCGTGGGGAAAAGGTCTGCCAGTAAGAGTTTGATGAGGTCTTCATATTTATCCAACAGGCTTAAATCCTGAAATCCATCTCTGAGCTCATGGAAATTCTTTGTCTTGTCAATCAGAGATTTAGCATAGTTTACACGATATTCTAAACGGTCGTTATATCGGATATGTTCCAACACATCCAAATACTTTTTGAATGAAATGTAAACCTGAAAAGGGGAGTCTCTTTTGTAGATATTCGACAAAACTAAAATTTCAAGTAAAGTTATGAAAAATGCGGGATTTTTGGGGATTCTTTTTACAGCTTCTGATTGAAAAAATCGCAATTAAAGATGTAATTGCGATAGGAAGTGTCTGTATTTTTATTTGTATAAATTTATTATTTCCTTAATAATAAAGATTATTGTCTTGCATAATAACCTCTAATGATTCATCCAGATAACGAAGTGAATCTTTTTTAATAGTACCGTCAGGCTTTATACTCATTTCTAAGTATGAAATTATATTAACGGATTTTTCGAAATCTGATGGAAAATAATTTATTTGCCAAATTTTATTGTTTTTTTTATCAAAAAAAGATAAACAATTATATTTTTCGTAATTTTTACCTGAAATATTTCTATAAAAACGGATAGAATCTATTTTCTTATTCTTATTAAATGTATAAAGGTTAATTTTTAAGTTGTCTTTACTGCATAGTTTTTCATCGATAATTTTTATTGAAATATCATTAGGTAAACTAATTCTATTCTCATCATATGTAGAATAAAACTTTTTATACTTTTCGTTTTTTTTGTTCAAAATTGAATACGTATCTCCATGAACTAAGGTCTTAAAATAGTTTTTCTCGGATAAAGTAGAATCTCCTAAATAGCTATTTTGTTGATTAGAAAATACAGTATTTTTTTTCTTAGTACAGCAAATATTAAAAATTGTTAATAAAATAACAGTTAAAAGTGAGTACTTAATTTTTTTGAAAAGTTCCATTATTTGAAATTTTATAAGAATTATATTTTGAGTTTTGGGTTGAAAGTTCATCAACGATAAAATCTTTTATGTAGATATTATTAGCATTATCTAGATAAAAGAATCTCTTGTAGCTTTGAATGTCGTCATAATTATTGTAATAAATAATTTTAAAATCTATAGGATTTTTAAATTTATCGAATGTTATTAAAGATAAATAATCAAATGATTTTTTATTATTTTCACCGACTAAAAATGATTTGTATTTATTGCCATTTTTATAAAGTTTCAAAGTAAAATTGGGTTTATTAGATAATGTACTAATATAATAAGCAGAATCCAATACTACAGAATTATCGTAAAGCTTTAACAAGCCATTAGTTTCTTTGTAAGGAAGTTTAATAGTATGATTTGTTTTATCTAAAATTAAAGAATTGTAATACTGATTGGCGTTTTTTTCAATAAAATAAAACATTGAATCATATCCTGTCTTGGATATTTTGTTGATGGTAAAATGAGGATTTGTATCATCTAATTCTTGTAAATTATCCCATATCTCTGGAAAATCAAAATCTTTTATTTTTTCATCTCCAATTGGAAGGTGGGATATACTTGTAGAATCTTCAATCTCTTTTTTAGTTTTGAAGTTTTTTTTATTATAATCTTGTTGTATATCATCTTTTTTACAACAGTAATTAATCAATACAATCATTAAGTATATTAAACATTTTTTCATATTATTCTTTTATTATAATTACAATATTTGAGTCAAAGTCACCAGCGTGTAAATGATCCTCATGTCCTCTAGAATATTTTGTTCCAATCAAATTTGGATACCATCCTGAACTACCACGATAGATATTTTTAAAATTAAAACTTTTAAATGCATTTACTTTTTTTTGTTCTAAAGCTAAAGTTGGAAAATATGCAGTATCGGCACTATCACCGTTAGGGTGAGTTACACTAGGATAACTTGTTGCATCTTCAAAGCACATTCCTGTACATAAAACATCAGTCCTATTAAGTGCTGCAAGGGCTCCTAGGAATGCTGCGTAGCTTTCAGGATTGCAATACCTCCTTTGTGAGTTTTTAAAGGAATAAAAAATTCTTACATTATCTTTTTCGTAACTTAAACTATCTTTCATTCTCACGAGTTCAACCTTTCCTATCCCTTTCGGATATTTTTTAAATCCATAACCCGTACCTTCTACGCAAATATCTCCATTTGCATAAACGTATGCTGTTCTTGCATTACCGCCTTGGGGATATGAGTATGTTTTAATATAACCTCTGGGGATTGAGTTAATAGTAGACCCATTTTGTCTTTTATTAACAGAAATAAAATCAACCATACAAATTTCATGTTCATTATTATTTATATCATAATATAAATATTTGTACATCCCTTCATATCCTGATTTAATATTTTTTGGTATATATTTCTCAATTTTACCGTTGTGATATATATTAAATGTTGCAATGTCTTGAGCATTTTTTGATTTCATGGCTTGGTTTCCATGAAATTTTTCATAAATGAAAAATCCTGTTTTTAATAATTTATAGTTAGCTTGTCTTTTTGCCCATCCATTTGGCATATCGGTATCTTTATTTCTCCCATTTAGAAGAACAGATATTAGCTCTAAATATTTATCTCCAAATTCAGCCAATTCATTAAGTGATTTTCCAGAAGTTTCTATTCCCCATCGATCAACAGCCTCAGAAGGCGCATTTGGCATTTTCTTATTGACACTCCAAATCCAAGCTCCGCTATCAATGCAGTAATTAACATCATTAGCAACTATATTTGGATTTCTTACAATATTTTGATCGTTTTTATAATCAGCGTAATTTTGGTAGGGACCAGGATCATTATATAATCCTGTATTATTTTTAATTCCTGTAAGTTGTAACAATCCTCTTCCTTTATAGATACTTTGACTGGAAGCATACTGTCCGGCTGTTTCTTCAGAAAGGCTGAATGTCCCTGTTTCTTCCGTTACTTGTGCCAGAAAATGCATCTTTTGAGCACAAGTATTTATTTTATATTTCTTAAAAGCAGAATTAAGAACATTTGTTAATTTTGAAAAAGACTTATCGCTGATATTACATTCTGCCCTTCTTCCACCTCGTAATGCCTGCCCTTCCCAAATAATTTCAGAGCCTTTTAATAGCTTTACAAATTTTTTGACATCAGCTTCTGTAAAATCTTTATTACAGAAACATTTACTTTCTTTGTCCTTCAATATTTCCTGCTTCTTCACTCCCGCCTTACTCACCGCAGTTTTCAGTTTTGTTAAAATTGCATCGTCTCTCAAATTCAGGACAGAAGATTTTACACTTTGTGCCGAGTATTCAATTTCTATATAATATTGCTGTCCGTAGAGATCGCCTCCTTTTTCCCGCATTTTATCTGTAATGATAATCTTATACAAACACACATCACTTGTTAAGGTTACATTTTGCTCATATACCAAATCATCAAAGGTGTCATCTTCAAAAAGGTTCAGTTTTACAGTTTTTCCTTTCATTCCCTGAGATCGTATCTTCGCATAGAAAGGAACTCCCATCTGTAGATATTGTATGGGCTGTTGAGCTAAATTTACGAAATGTGTACTTAATATTTTTCCTTTAGGATCCGGAGCTTTTGTTTTTGCACCGGCCGTTACCGGAGCTTTAAAAGTATCTTTTTTAGGTTTTACGGGAGGTGGGGCAGGTCTTTTGTTGGGCTGTTGGGGTTTCTGTGGAACTCTTTCAGGATATTGAAGTTCATATGCTCTCTGGATTGGATTGTCATTTGCGTTTTTGATATTAATATTTTTACTTTCTCCGGCTATTTTTCCGTAATAATCTACGGTTACATAATATTCGTGGTTTTTACCTTCGCTTTTATCTCCTTTGGCGACCTGCATATCTGCAATTCTGGAAGCCATTGTATAAAGAGCCATGTTGAACCTTACTTCGGCTTTTCCTTCCACAACAGTATTCGAAAGTGGAATAGGATTAATCTTGTTGATTTGATTAATCTCATCATGCCCTCCGCCAATTGCATCATCTTCCCAAAGTGTGAAATAAATTGTTTCCCCCTCCATATCAGTGCAATGTGCTCTTGCAATGATAGTATCGGCATAGTTTAATGGTTTGGTGATTTTATTATAATTTTTATCAAATAACGAAACAGAATTTACTTTTGGATTTCCTGCCCGTTGACGTTTAATAATAAGTTCTCCTTTGCTGTTTCCTCGTGTTACTACAATTTTTAAACCTTCTCTTGCGACACTGCTTTGCTTGAAATTGAAAGAAACCGTATCACCGATTTTCGTGTTTCCATTGGTTTTTCTCCATCTTCTTTTTTCCAGAACAAGAATTTCCCAATGCGCTTTTTCAGTGGAAATAGGGGAGAGCGGATTCTGTATTATTGTATTAAGTCCAACAGGAAAAATACTGTAAAAAGTTTCTTTTCCACTGATGGGATTTGTGCTGCCTGAAATAACTAAGTTTGTCATTTTTTGTGTTTTTAAAAATATAAATCGTCTTCCTCAAGTCTGTTATTAAATTTTCGAAGATCCACCAGTGGATTTATATACCCGTGAACCTTCTCATCAGCATTTTTAAAATTCTGTTTGCTCAGTTCAGCTCGCTGTCCGTGATCCATTACCTTTATTTTTCCACCGGCGAAGCATTGAAGTTCCGAGATTTCGGTAAGTAGAGCATTGTCCAAAACTTTTACGTCTTTATAGATTTTCTTCCATTTTCCGACTGCTGCAAAGGTGCAGGGTTGGTTATTCTGTAACGAGCAGTTTCCAAACGGAACCGCAGGAGGATTGAAGAGTACATCATTTTCCGTAACGGCAAGAAAATCATCCGAAGCATTTTCATTATTGATATAATGCTTCCTGTGACTGGTCACTTTAAATTGTGGGAATTTTGTGCCTTTATCACAAATGGCTTTTCCTTTCTGGATGACAAAAAGTTTTCCGTCATGTTCGTCTGCAGATTTTTCTTTGGATTCTTTTTGATCTTCTTTAGCGGTTTTTTCCTGCTCAGAACCCGGATTTTTATTTTCGAGGGAAGACTCTTTGGTGTCTGCTTTTGTTTCTTCGCCCTTCTTTGCATACTCTGCATACTCTGCATTGATGAGGTCTACCTCATGAGGTTCGGGGATTGTCAAAATAATTCCTTCTTTGATTTCATTTCCGATTCCTCTCTCAATCGGACCTTTGAAGTTGTGAAAAATTTTTAGGGAATAGGCATTGAGTAATCCTAGTCCTTCGGCAAGGGAAGATAAAGTATCGCCTTTTTTAACTTGATATTCTTTCATTTGTGTTGTATGTTTTTCAAGTATTTAAGTTATTTCATCTCTATTTTAATCTCTCTGCGTTCTTTCATGTTATATAAATATGATTCAATAGTTACGTGAGCTTGACGCAGTATTTTATCATTTTTATCTAAATGGTAACTGGCTGTAATTTCCGATTCCAATAATTCATTTTCATTATCTTGATTTATACCAGCTTTTATATGATTGATGATTTCCTGCTGACTGCGGGAGTCTGTGCATTGAGAATGTTGATTAATATAAATTTCATGTTCATCTACACTGATAGAATATTGACTTTGAAATAATATCAGATGCTCTGTCAATCTTTCATTGATTTCCACATTTCCCTGATGGAATTTTTTGAAATAAGAAGCAAAAATAAATTGTAGAAAGATATCTTTGTTAAAAGTTTCAATCAGTTCTTCCCGTACATCCATGGAATCATTTACATCATCAATATAATCTAAAGAATAAGAATCCTGGTACTCATGTTGTAGCTTTTGTCTGATCTTTTTCCAGTTATTCAGGATTTTTCTGTAATTGATGAGGTTCCTGATCTTTCCTTTTTCATCAATTTCAAATTCTACAGGAAATAAACATTGTGTACATTTTGATGCGAGTTCATATATTTTCAGATCAGGTTGTTCTCCATTCACGGAAATTAGTTTTTTATGATACGAAAAAACATAATGCTGTTCCTGTTTTCCCAAATATTTCAGATGAACTTCAATATGGCTTTCATTATTAAGATCATCATCGGAAAAATCTTTAATATTAATAATGAAATGATGATTGATCTTTACAAAATGGGGAAGAAATGTATCGTTCTCTATTAATGAATTGGTCAGGAAATTTTTTTCTTCAATACGTTGATTTCTGATTTGAAGGATCTTTTCAATTTCTTTCCGGTCGGGAACAAAAATTTCCTGTCCGGCTAAAAGAGTTGTACCCAAATGGTTGGTATTTTTAGGAACATTCTGATAATGGTATAACTTTAAAATCTCGACATCAGGAACTTGATACATTGCTGCGATCTGCTCCAATGTTTCCTTGGGTTTTACAATATGAGTCTGCAAAAAGAAACTCATACGGTAAATATTTTCAATGAAGATGGTACAAAGACAGCAATAGAAATATTGCTAATTGGAAAGAAAAGAAAATCCTTCCGAGGGAAATTATTTTTCATTGTGTTGTGTTTTGTAAATCAAAATTAAAAAATTAAATCAGATATACAAGTCGATATCACAAAAAAATGTTCAGGATTGGATATAATTAAACCAAAAAAAGCACAACATTTCTGCTGTGCTTTATATTTTAAAATTCAAATTTTACAATCCGAAAACTGTCGAAAATAAATCAGGTACAATACCTAAAATAATAAGAGAAGCGATAACGAAAACTCCAACAATATTGTAAGTTAATGTTACTTTTTCTGAAGATTTGAATGTCGTTTCTTTAAAGAAAAACATAGAGATAATTAATCTCAAATAGTAAGCAATTGAAATAGCAGATCCTAAAACCGCTACCAATACTAAGAAAGTACCGTTTGTAGATTTCATTGCCTGAGCAAATAAAGAGAATTTACCCATAAAACCAGCCGTTAACGGAACTCCCGCCATTGAAAGCATAGAGATTGCCGCTACTGTTGCCAATAAAGGTTCTGTTTTTGCCAATCCTTTAAATGCTCCGAAAGAAGTCTCTCTTTTTAGTTTCTCAACATAAATTAAACACATGAAAACACCTACTGTTGATAAAGAATAAGCAAATAAATAAAATGCTAAACTGTATGTAGAGAGGCTTGTCATTCCGAAGAAAACCAATCCTATATATCCTGCGTGAGAAACTGAAGAGTATGCCAACATTCTTTTCGCATTTGTCTGAGCAAGTCCCATCACGTTTGCCAAAAGCAATGTGATAATTAAAAATACTCCGAAAACATTGATCCATTCACTTGTAACTCCAGAGAACCCGATGGTCATTAATCTGAATAATGCGAAAAATCCTGAGATTTTCACCACACTTGCCATAAAAGCTGTGATTAATGAAGGCGCACCGAAATATACATCAGGACTCCACATATGGAAAGGTGCTAATGCCACTTTGAATGCCAATGCACAAAGAATTAATAAAACTCCCAAAATGAACATAACATTTTTAGGGTTTGAGACTCCGAAATTCTGAATGGTATATAAATCAAAACTTCCTACACTTCCGTAGATGAATGCAATACCAAACAACAGGAAACCTGTCGCAAATGCACCCATCAGGAAATATTTTATGGAAGCTTCGTTTGATCTAAGATCAGTTTTGTTAGCTCCCGCCATTACATATAGAGGAATAGAAAGAATTTCAACTCCAAGGAATAGCGTTACCATATTTTGGTATCCGAAAAGGGTAATTCCGCCACAAAGCGCAAAAAGCATTAATGCGTATAATTCTGACTGGTGGCTTCTGTGGTTGCTGAATGCAAAACCTCCCAAAAAGAATAGTAATAATGTCGTTACGATGGATATTTTGGTAAATAAAGCCGTATTTGCAGTATATTCATACATGTGTCTGTACTTTTCGAAAAAAGCAAGCTCTGGCATGAAACTTACACATAATGCGATGATTAATCCCAAAATTCCAATGTATCTTGCGAATTTCCCTTGTTCAAAAACTCCTGAAAATAACGCAACAACTGCCGTTAGGAAAACAATAATTAAAACACTCATAATATAGATTTGAGATGTGAGATTTGAGACATTAGATAAAAATTCTGATTGCTCATTTCCTAATCTGCTAATTTTTTAATTTTTAAATCTTTTAATTTTAACTGGCCATTGATAGGTAAATAAACTTCACAGAACTATGCACCATATCGATGATCGGCTGTGGAAAAATACCAAATACAATCACAAAAACCGCTAAACTTGCTAATACAGAGAATTCTACAGCAGATAAATCTTTTGCTGTACTTAATACAGCATCATCACCTTGCCCGAACATTGCTTTACCATAGAATCTCAATAGATAAACTGCGGCAAGAATAATGGTAAGACCTGCAACTACTGCTGCCAATCCGTTAAAATCATATACAGCTTTCAACAGGATAAACTCTCCCACAAATCCGTTAGTCAATGGAACACCCATGGAACCTAATATAATGATTAAGAATAATACGGCAAACTTAGGAGCTACTTTTGCAAGACCTCCCATCTGTCTGATGTCTCTTGATTTAAATCTTTTGTATAAAATATCACAACAGTAGAATAGACCCACCACATTGATACCGTGAGCGAAAGTCTGTACCAGCGCGCCTTCAGCACCTTCAATATTGAAAGTTCCTCTTAAAGTAATCACTGCGGAAGCAAAAATACCTGCTACCATTAATCCAACGTGAGAGAAAGAAGAATACGCAATGATTCTCTTCATATCTGATTGGATGATCGCAATTAATGCACCGTGTACAATTCCTACAATTGCCAGAATAATTACAATCTGTCCCGAAATTCCTGCAATCGGAAGGGGAGTAATTGGTAATAAATAGCGCATAACGCCATATACTGCCATTTTCAACATGATCCCTGATAAAAGCATTGATCCTTGTGTCGGCGAATAGGTATAAGTATCCGGCTGCCATGTATGGAAAGGAAATACCGGTAATTTCACTGCAAACGCAAAGAAAATAAACCAGAATACCACAGTCTGTTGTGTTTCGTTTAGCTGAGCATTGTATAAATCAGTTAATGCAAATGATGCAGAGTGATTGTAAACATAAATCAATCCTGCCAACATGAATAATGATCCTACGAATGTATAGACAAAGAATTTCGTAGTGAATTCAAATCTTTTATTTTCCTGACCCCAAAGTCCGGCAATAAACCAGATCGGAATCAACGTTACTTCCCAGAAAATGTAGAATAATAATCCGTCAAGCGAAGTGAAAACTCCTATTAATCCGAACTGCATCAGCAATATCAAACCGTAGAACGTATTTCTGTAGCTTACATTTTCATTAAAAGAAGATAAAATAATGATTGGCGCCAGAATATTGGTCAACAATAACAGCAGCATGCTCATCCCATCGATCCCAAAGTGAAGTGTACTTTTGATGAATTGAGACCAAGGGTAAGTGATTTCGTACTGCAGTTTACTGTCTACGGTCGGTTCAAAATTGAAATCCGAAAGAATGTAGAAAGTAAGAAGCATCTGTACCAATGCAATTACCAATGCCAAATATTTGCTGGAATTACTCTTCCATGCAAAAACTAATCCCGAACCTACTAGAGGTAATAGTAATAATGTTAATAATAAACCAGACATTATTGTAATATAAAGTTAACAATCAGTATAATTCCCACCGCTAAAGACATGATCAGAAT
>Ga0308171_1000585_pt1 | contig 71694 bp, 63 predicted proteins | sample PhyGR1_FD_202135 | JGI IMG/M metagenome (GOLD analysis project Ga0308171, IMG submission 202135) | Phyllosphere microbial communities from UC Gill Tract Community Farm, Albany, California, United States - DLSLSG.R1 | ecosystem: Host-associated > Plants > Phyllosphere > Unclassified | place: USA...
CCCGTATTTGCGTGTGCAAAAGTAGTAATTATTTTCTACCCGACCAAATGTTTTTAAAAGAAATTTTTAAAGTTTTTAACAACCCTAAATTCTTACTTTCCTTTATTTAGTCTTACTCCTGCGCTACTTCTTAACTTTCGTTTTTCAGTGGGGCAAAGATAGAAACTTTGTATCTTCCCTCCAAACTTATTTAACATAAAATTTATATTCATGTAATATTTAAACTTAACATCCTGAAATGGTGCAAGATTAATTTAAACTAATGTTTGTTAATGAGTGTTAACCAAAAGGAAATAGTAGGATCGGTCATGAAAAAGGCTGCCGATTAATGATAAACTATAGCCCAGATTGAAACGGCATCCTTTTTTGTTGCGGCGGGAGAGAAGCGAAAGCCGTGACAAAAAAGATATAGTAGAAAGCTGGAAATAGCTCCTGAAAAAGAAAAAAGCAAAGTTTCAATGACTCTGCTTTTCTTTATTATATATAGTACTCAAAAATTCGGCGTAGGATTTTTCTAATCCAATAATGTCGCCGCTTTTTAAATTTAAGCCTCCAACACCGGTGTCATCAGATTTCACTTTTAAGGCAGAAATTTGTAGATATTGGTTTGGGTTGTTTTCTTTTGGTTGTATTTTTATCGTTGAGCCCAATAATTTCTTAGTCGATATTGTATAAATTTCTCCAGGAACTGTTTTTATTGTCAGATATGATCTTGGCGTAATAACATAATCTTTTTTATTGATGCTAATGGTCTGATCTTTTTCTGAAGAGGCAAATAAATAGAGATTGCCAGATTGATTGACCAGCTTCTCTTTGGGAAGATAATATAAAGCCAACCGATAATTTGCAGGATTGAAACTCTGTGGAGAACCGTCAATTCCTTCAAAAGGCTTAAACGAAAATGTATTGGCTCCAATTTCCTTGGCTTTTTTGTATATTAATGCATAAATTTCTGTGTCTTCATTTGAAAAACCCTGCACTTCGATTTCACCGAGATAAGTGGCATCTTTTATTTCTTCATTAATTTTATAAAGAAATTTGTCTGTGTTTTCATTGGTCTTCTCCACTTTCGTTAGATACACTTTTTGTGCATTACAAAGATGAATCAGAAAAATGAAGGCAATCGTTAATAAATTTTTCATTCTATTTATTGTTTTGAAAGAATTTCAATACATTCTTCTAAGCTGTTTTCCCAATGCTTAGGTTCGATTTTGTAAATCTCTTCAATTTTATCCAGACACATAGTACTTCTTTTCGGTCTTTTTGCCGGAGTTGGATATTGTTCAGTTGTCAATTGATTTAATTTAACTGAAGATTTTGAAAACTCAGCGATTTTTTCCGCAAATTGAAACCATGTTGTTTCGGGATAGTTTGAAAAATGGAAAACGCCGAAAGTCTTTTTGGGAGATTCAATGATATCCATGATTGCTTCTGCCAAATCATTTGCATTGGTTGGTTGTCCGAACTGATCTGCAACAATTCCCAATTCGTCTCTCTGAGAGAAAAGGTTCAGCATTGTTTTCACAAAGTTTTTATTAAATTCGGAATACAGCCAAGAAGTTCTTAAAATAATTGTCTGAGGATTTATATCTAAAGCTAATTCTTCTCCTTTTAATTTTGATTCACCATAAACTCCGATTGGACTTGTAAAATCATCTTCAGAGTAACAAAGATTGGTTTCACCATCGAAAACGTAATCTGTAGAAACATGAATTAAAACTGTTTTACTATCTAAACAGGCCTGAGCAAGATGAGCAACTCCGTCTGCATTTACAGCAAATGCTTTTTCTTTTTCTGTTTCAGCCAAATCAACGGCAGTGTAAGCGGATGCATTGATACAGAAATCAGGTTTGTTATCATAGAAAAAACTGTTGACCTGACTTTCATCGGTGATATTCAATGTCTGAGAATCTGTAAAAATGAATTCGTAGGTATTCTCAAAATCGGGAGCAATTTTTCTTATGCAATTTCCTAATTGTCCGTTGGCTCCTATTACTACTATTTTTTTCATTATGAATTTTTTGCGTTTTGCGATCTTAAAAATTTAACTCTTGACTGGAAATCTTTCTGCTCTAATTCTACGTGGAACTTGCGGAATGTTTCTTTAGTTTCTTCAGGATGGACTTCTGATTTTCTGGTTTTAACATTAAAATAGATAACCGTAACCCATAATACAGCATGGATCGTTTTTTCATCCAGACTTTTCATTAAAATTTCCACTTTTGAAACTCTGTCCTGAATTTCGATAGTTTTGCTACTGATAACAACCGATGTATTGTATATTACTTCCTTTAAATAGGCAATTTCATTCTGAATCGCAATCCATGTACAGCCAGTGCGCTTAGTATATTCTTCGTATGTAAATCCGTAAAATGTTTCTACATGATCTTCTCTTGCATTGAACATATATTCAAGATATTTTACATTGTTCAGATGCCCGATCGGATCGCAATCGCTAAATCTAACCTTTACCGTGGTTGAAACTTCTTTTTCCATTTGGCAAAAATAAAAAAAACCACCTCTAAAAGAGATGGTTCGTTTATAAATGTTTGTTAATTTCTAAAATTATTGGATTCCCAATTCTTTTTTAACTGCTGCAGTCGCATCCGGACCACCTTTGAATACAAAAGCAGAAGAATTTGCATCCATTACATAATCGTAACCGTTTGCTTTTGCTACTTTGTTTACAGCCTCGTTCAATTTTTTCTCAATCGGCTCATACGCAGTATCTTGTTTTGCTACGAAATCTTTTTGAGCTTTGTCATTCATCTGCTGAATTTCTTCCTGCATTTTTGCTAATTCAGCTTCTCTTGCTTTGTTTTCTTCAGCAGTTTTTTTAGGAGCTTCTTCAGAATACTGCTTTAATTTAGCTTGTCCTGCATCTGCTTTTTTCTTGATTTCAGCCTGCTTAACATCTAAGTAAGCTTTAAGATCAGTATCCGCTTTTTTCTTTTCAGGCATCACATTAAGAACACCTATAACGTCTAAAGTAGCAATTTTTTGAGCTTTTGCCATACCTACCGATACAACCATCATTACCGCTGCAAATACTACACTTAATTTTTTCATAATTGGTAAATAAATAATTTAATTTGTTTTTAGATCTTTAAAAGTAATAAAAGTTAAACTTTTATTTTTTGGTTTTAGTTTTTTCTTTTTTATCGGTATCTTTTAATAAGATATCTAATACTTTGTCTGAGTAATCGAATCTTTTTTGAAGAAACAAGACATTGTTACTTGTATTATCAAGAACTATACCTATCCCGTTTTTCTCAGCCATCGTCTTAATAGCACCCCAGATCTGATCCTGGAAAGGCTGAACCAAATTGGTTCTCAGCTTTTTAATCTCACCAGTTGCTCCGAAACGTAAACTTGTAGTGGTTTTGATATTTTTCTCCAAATCCATTACTTCTTTTTCTCTCAGTTTTAACTGATCACCAATTAAAAGTACTTTTTCACTTTCGAAAGCCGATCTTTTGCGCTCATATTCAGACTGTAAATTCTGAAGTTCCGACTGCCAAGTATCAATCTGTGAGTTTAATCTCGCTTCAGCTTCTTTATATTGAGGCATTTTTTCCAAAATATACTGAGTGTCTACAACGCCCACTTTCTGTGCATTGCTAAGACCGAAAAGCAAGAATAATAAGAATGAGAAGAAAAGTCTAACGTTTTTCATAATATGAATTATAATGATTGGTTCATCAAGAAGTGTGTCTTGTTTCCGGAAACCTGACCTGTAATAGTCTTATCAAATCCATAAGCAAAGTCAAACCCGATCAAACCAAATGCTCCCATGTAAACTCTTACACCGACACCGATTGATCTTTTCAACTGGAATGGATTATAATTTCCCCAAGAATTCCACACGTTACCTCCTTCCGCAAACGTTAATGCATAAATTTTTGCAGTTTGGTTTAATGAAATCGGATATCTTAATTCTAACGTAAATCTGTTATAAATAGTACCTCCACCTTGAGGAGTAATATCTTCAGAAGTTCCGCCGTATGTAGAAGCATTTTCATATCCTCTCAAAGGAATAAGCTCCCTACCGTCATATCTACCTCCGAATAAACCTGTACCCCCAACATAGAATCTTTCAAATGGCGGTGCACCAAGATTTTTGTTGTAACCGTCCATGAAGCCCATTTCAGCAGAAGATCTCAGTACTAATTTTCCAATGATTTCATTGTAAACATCAGCTTTGAACTTCACTTTATAGAATTCCATCCACTTATATTTTTCCGTCGCACTCATTGTAGAGTAATCTTTGTTACTAAACGCAGAGTACGGCAATGTGAACTTTAAAGATAGATCTAAATTTGAACCCGTTGTCGGGAAAATTGGATCGATACCTGCTGAGTTACGGCTTAATCCTAAGTTGATACTTAAGTTATTTGCTGATCCATAATTTTCAGTAACATCACCAAACTGGAACGGATAATTCTTAAAGTCATACTTCTGATACTGAAGACCTGTGTATAATGAGAAATAATCATCCGGCCATTTCAATAATCTATTTAAACCAACTGATGCGGAGAAAATATTTAGCTTTTGAGCATCTCCGTAAGCATCTGAATATTTTACTCTTGAGTTATTTAAACTTACAGAAAGTGCTGTAGGTCTTGTTCCGAATAACCAAGGTTCTGTAAATGAAACCCCGTAGTTCTGGAAGTACTGCCCAGCCTGTGCCTGAAGAGATAATGTTTGTCCATCACCCTGAGGAACCGGTCTGAAATCTTTAAATTTAAGGAAATTCTTTAATGAGAAGTTGTTGAACGTTAATCCCAATGTTCCGATGAAACTGTTACCACCGTAACCAGCCTGTAACTGAACCTGAGAAGAACCTTTCTCTACCAATTTCCAGTGAATATCTACTGTATTATCCTGCTGATTTGGCTGAATGTCCTGCCCAACCTGCTGAGGATCGAAGAAGGTCATACCTGCTAAATCGAAATACGTTCTTTTAATATCACTTTTAGCAAAAAGATTTCCCGGTTTTGTTCTTAAAGCACGAAGAATAACGTGGTCATGAGTTGTTGTATTCCCTTCCCAAGTTACTTTATTCCAAGTTGCTTTTTCACCTTCATTGATACGGATTTCAAGATTGATCTTATCTCCGTTTACCGATTTTTCAACAGGCGTTACGTTTGAGAAAAGGTAACCATTGTTCATGTACATAGACTTGATATCAGAATCATCTTCTTTACCACCGTCTTCACCAACTTTTTTGTTGAAACCTACCGCATCGTAAATATCTCCTTTCTTGTATCCTAAAAGTCTCTGTAAATAATCTGTTGGATATACTGTATTTCCGGTGAATGTAATATCACCGATATAGTACTGCTTACCTTCGTTAAGTTTTACATTAATTTCGTAATTGTTTCTCTTGTTTCTCCAAACTGAGTCTGAAACAATCGTAGCATCTCTATATCCCAAAGAGTTATAGTAGCTGATAAGACTCTGCTTATCTTCCTGATATTTTTCTTCAATGAATTTTGAAGATTTTAAAATACCACCAATACCAAATCTCTTCTGTTTAGTTTCTTTAAAGGCACTTTTTCTCAACTTACGATCCGTAACGGTTTGATTTCCTTCAAACTCAATATGATCGATTTTGATTCTTTTACCTTTATCTACGTTAATTGTCCAGTCAACTAAATTAGGATCACCTGCATTTACTTTATCCTCAATTGTGATTTTAGCATCAGCAAATCCTTTTTTGATATAATCTTTAGGAACTTTATTCTTAAGACTTGAAACTAAATTTTGTGTAATTTTTGTTCCGGGCTTAAGATTATTGTCTTTTATTAATTTTTCGTTCTTCGATTTCCCGATTCCTTTGCCTTTGAATTTTACTTCCCCAAGATCTTTCAGATCCTGTAGATAAAATTTCAACACAATAGTTTCGCCTTCAATACTTTGAACGTATACTTCAACCTCAGAAAAAGATTGTGTATCCCAAAGCTTTTTTACGGCATTACTAATTTTTTGCCCCGGAATATCTACCGATTCTCCTTTGGATAAACCTGTAAATCTCAGAATCTGAGCCGGTGTATATTTTTTAACCCCATCTACAACGATGTCTTTCAAGGTATAGGTTCCTTCCTGGTTGCCTGCTTGTACAGCGCTGTTCACCTTTGTGCTGTCCTGCGGTGTTACCTGTCCATAGAAATGTGCAGAAGCAACAAACATGATGATGGGTAATAGTCTAAACTTCATTTTATCGTAGTCTTTCTTTTCTTAATTTTTACTGGATTTTTACCTGCTCTCCGGTTAAGCCAAATCTTCTTTCTTTATTTTGATAATCCACAATACACTGAAAGAAAATATCTTTTGAAAAATCCGGCCATAGAACATTCAAAAACTGCAGTTCTGCATAGGCGATCTGCCAAAGGAGGAAATTACTGATTCTTGTTTCGCCGCTGGTTCTTATCAATAGATCTACCGGCGGGAAATCTTTAGTATACAAATAACTTTCGAATAATTTTTCATCAATATTCTCAGCATCTACTTTACCTTCTTTTACATCTTCGCTGATGCTTTTTACAGCACTCAATATTTCGTTTTGAGAACCATAACTGATTGCCAATACCAGATTACCCTTTGTGTTTTCTTTTGTTAACTCCACCACCCTTAGAAGCTGATCTCTTACGAGTGACGGCAGTTTTTCCAGATTACCAATAACGTGCATTCTCAATCCTTTACTGAAAATTTCTTCCGCTTCCAGCAACAGAGTTTCTACAAGTAAATTCATTAATGTATTTACTTCTTCCGATGGTCTGTTCCAGTTTTCCGAAGAAAAGGTATAAAGCGTTAAGTAAGGAATATGTATCTCATTACACGCATTAATGGCATTTCTTACTGCATCAATGGCATTTCTGTGACCGAAGGTTCTTTCTTCGCCACGAGATTTTGCCCACCTACCATTACCATCCATGATGATTGCAACATGCTTTGGTAAATTATCCAGATCTATTTTATCTTTTATCAATGACATCTTAATCACAATAACAAGGAGGTCTTCCGAATGAATAAGTAAGTCCTAAACTTACGGTATTCATCCAATCTTTAGACTTTGTATCTCCTACATTTCTCGCTCCAACAATTGCAGCTTCTCTTTCTTTTGATACTATATAATAAGCATCTGTCTGCAGTAAAGAACCACCTGTAACAGGACTTAAAATATCGCTATTATATGATGCTGTTACATCTTTATCCAAAATTTTGCTGTAATCTAACTGATCTGTCAGCGTATATCTGAATGTAGCTTCTGCATAAATAGCCCAGTTATAATTAAATTTATATTTCAGACCGACTCCAAAAGGGAGATGCATAGTCGTTTTTTTACCGGTAGTATATACAGGAGTAGTTGTAAAATCCAATTCGTTGATCGGAGCCTGAGCAACACCGTCTGCATCTCTTCGGAAATCATTTATCATATCAGCTTTAGGAGCATCAAACATTAAAGCTCCTACTCCACCAAAAATATACGGACTTACCATGCCCTTCTGTTCATTGTTCACCGGGAAGAAGTTGTATTCAAAGATTAAACTCGCTTCATATACATTGTTTTTCCCGTATGAGTTTCTATTTTTACGGTATTCTTCTTTTGCAACCTTATCACTGAACTGGATCTGGTTATATCCAAGATCTAATCTTACGGTCTGATGGGGATTAAAATTGAATCTATATAAAATACCTCCATAAAACGGAACTCCCCAATCCGACGCTTTACTTAAATCCAATGGCTTTTGTAAAATATAATTCGTTCTTCCTATATCCCCAACTAGGTTACTCATACCTAGACGAACTCCCAGTTCGTTTCTTTGAGCTTTAACACTTACCACAGTTCCTAATGCGGCAAGGAAGCTAAACAATAATTTTCTATTCATAAAAGAATATGGATTTATGGTTATTTTAAAAATTAATTTTTGCAAATATAAAACTTTTTTATATTAATGATAATCTTAATGTTTAGTTAAAAATAAACAAAAAAACATAATTTGTTATAAAGTAAACGATAAACTAGCGAAAATATTCTTTTTTTAATAGATTCTAATTTTTTTGAATACGATAAGCCCCCATTAAATGAGGGCCTAAATGTATTATTTTTTATTGAATATCGACCGTATTTTATTTCTAATTCTTATTAACATAGGCTCCTTGTAATTTTTATCTTCATCAAAATACCCGTAACCGTAGCCATACCCGTATCCATAGCCATAACCGTATCCGTAACCTTGTTTTGTATTATAGTCATTATATACAAGACCTATATGATCGATTTCCCCATTATGATATTTTTCTGTAATCATTTTGAGCATATACTTTTCTGTATATTCATGACGGACAACGTAGATATTGGCATCAGAATGTTTCATTAATTCATAAGAATCTGCTACCAAACCAACCGGCGGAGAATCAATAATAATGAAATCATATATCTTTTTAAGCTCTTCGATAAATTTAATATTCCTTTCACTCATTAAAAGCTCAGAAGGGTTTGGTGGAATTGGTCCCGAGGTGGCAACATCAAGATTGGCAATATTTGTTTTATTAATAATCTGATCAATCTCAACTTCTCCTGTAAGATAATTTGAAATACCGAATTTGTTATCAATTTTAAAATCACCGAAAATTTTAGGTTTTCTAAGATCCATTCCCAACAAAACCGTCTTTTTATCACTCAAACCAAGCACTGAAGCCAAATTGATAGAAACATATGTTTTTCCTTCACCACCAATAGAAGAAGTTACCAAAATTACTTTGCTGCCCTCATTTTCACCGGATAAAAACCTCACATTGGCTCTAATTCCCCTGAATGCTTCCGAAACAGAAGATTTGGGATGTTCCAGAACTGTAAGCATATTCTCGTTGTTGTTGTTTCCGATAACTCCCAATAGAGGAATTTTGGTAGCCTGAATCAACTCTTTAATATTTCTGATTTTATTATCCAAGAATTCCCCCGCTAAAATAAACAGCAATGGTAAGAGTAGCAATCCTCCGATAATTGCAGCTTTATTAGCTTGAATATTAGGAGCAATCGGCGGTTGCCCAACATTTTTAGCAGGGTCAATTACACTGATATCAGACTGATTGGCAGCCATTCTCATCTGAGTTTCGTTCTGTCTGCCTAATAAGCTGTTGTAAGTAGCTTCAATCATATTATAACCACGTTCTGCATCAAGATATTTTCTTTGCTTTTCGGGATAAGAGGCTAAGCCTGCGTTGGCATCTGCTACCTTTTGATTAATCTTATTTATTTCATCATAATATCCTTTATAATAATTTCTTAGTGCACCATTCGAACTTACCTTAGCTTCATCAATCAATCTGTTGATTTCTTTCATAGGTTCAGAATTGGGCTTATAAATTAAAGCCATTTCTCTTCTTTTAAGATATAATGCCTTCAATTCTGAAACAGAAGCCGTGAAAAGACCATCCTGAAAACCAGCCGCCGATGTACTGATCATTTGCTCGAAATTCTGTGTACTGAGACTCTTATTAATTTGGTTTAAAGATGCAACCTTACTTTCAAGATCTGCCTTTTTTGCCTCGAGTTCTTTGATCTCTGTAAGAGACTTTTCATCTCGGTCTTTGATATCATAAAGTTTCTCCGAAGTTTTCATATAATTCAAAACATTAGCACTAGAATCTAGTTTTTTTCTAATGGTACCCAAATTATTCTGCAGGTAAATATCAGTATTTTTGTCAACCACTATTTTATCCGCAAGTCTTTTTTTCTGTAACTCGCTTACCGATCTGTTCAGGAAATTAACTGTACTATTAAGATTGTACCCTTTTTTGGTAATAATCATAATAGTATTAATCTCTTTATCAAATTCGATTCCTACCGTAGACACAATATCATTCACAGATTGGTTTACGGAACGCAGTCTAAAAATAATATTGGTAAATTTTATCTTTGTTTCCGCCGAGTTTTTATTTAATCTGAATCTTAAATTCGGAGCATTGTACCATTCGCCTATTTTTATTATTTTATTATTAGGTCTTGCGTATGGATTAATTTCCTTAAAACCCTCAGATTCATAATCATACAGATTAGTACTCTGCTCTTCTTCCGGAAGAATAACCTCATAGGTATTTGCGCTTTTAGGAATTAAAGTAATATCATATTCAATCTGTTGCAGATGTTTTTTATCAATTTCTACAAATACCGGAACATCGTCTTTATCCAGATAAGTAGATTTTATAGCACCTTTGGTGGAGTAATCTACAAAAAGATTAAGCTCTTTCACCAAAAACTCATTATGAGATCTTGAAAGCAGCATTTTCTTTAAATAAACTCCATCCTGATTTCCATTTTGTCCCCAGATGAAATTGATGGATTGATTGGGTGTGAAATAGCTGGATGTATTATTTGATATACTTAGAGAAAGATTGGAAGCATAAATGTTTTGTGCGTAATATTTGCCATATACCCATGAGATGACATAGCCAATAAACAACATAAAAACAAACCAATACCAATTTCTTATCACGCGTCTTAAAAAATGTTCAATATTAAACATAGAGAAAGAGCCGTGTTTTTCCTGCTGAGAATCATTATTATTCTCTACTGTAATGCCTTTTCCTGGAATCATGGTATTAAAGGTTTTTTAGAAGTAGATAAATGGATAATGCCGTTGTAATTACAGAAACACCTGTTATTAAAGTCTGTACAGGATCTTTTCCAAATCCGTTGAGACTTTTTCCTCTGGTATTAAAATATATTTCATCTCCGTTTTGAACATAATAATAAGGAGAATTCATCACATCTTCTCTGGTAAGATCTATTTTGGCAATTTTGATACCTTCGGGTAGTTTTCTGTGGATAACAATATTTTTTCTGTCGATCGTTCTGTTTAGACCTCCATTTATGGCGAGTGCTTCTGTAATGGTAAGCGTATTTTTATGCGCTACCTTTTCTCCGGTAATTCCCGTAGTTTCTACATCGCCAAGCAAGTAATAGGTGATACCATCTGTATTCAGTCTCACTTCAGATTTTCCTTCCTGAAAGTTTTCATTTACTTTTTTCTGAATTTCTTCAGATACTTCTTCAATTGTTCTGCCTTCAGCTTTAATATAGCCAATTCCGAAAACATTGATATCTCCTTTAGAATCAACTTTTAAACCGTTAAAATAAAAAATGATATTTCCCCCGCTACCGGAGTTTCCCCCATTACTACCGCCCGCTCTACCATTTGAAGCACCCGTATTCGTACCCGGTGCTACCGTAGATCCAGATGTATTTAATGAAGAATAAAACTGGGCAGCATCTCCTTTAGGAGTTGTGACAATATTGAGGGTTAGAATATCATTTTTAGTTATTCTATAGATAGGGATATTATAGGGAACCAAGCCTTCTTCATTAATTACCAAACTCTCATTGGGTTGCATATACCGTACATCTTTCGTTGTAACACAAGATGTCGTCACCAAAAGCGGTAATAGAAGGAATAAATACTTACTTTTCATCATATTTTTCAAGTTGTTAGTAAAAATAAAAATTCAATTGACAGTCTTTTTATTATTCTTTAAAAAATAAATAATATCTGGTATGTAAGCTCCTAAAAAGCCGAGAAACAATATTACAACCAATAATAAATTTATATTTATGTGTCTAAAATAATAAGCTACTGCTACTATAAAAAGATAATACAAAATGATATAAAAGCTTGATCTTCTGTGTGTAAGATTTAGCCTAATTAGTTTGTGATGGATATGATTTTTATCCGCATCGAAAGGTGATTTTTTATTCACTAATCTTATGATAATTACATTCAATGTATCCACAATCGGGAGAATAAGAATAGCTACAGCGACCACCGGTGCAGACTGTAAATGATATTTGGGAACATTCGGGAGCGCCTTGTCAATAAAAATATCAATAAAACAGATAGATGTAAACGCCAGCAAAAAGCCCAACAACATAGAACCGGTATCTCCCATAAATATTTTATTGGTTCTTGAATTGGATAAATTATAATACAAGAATGCCAAAACAGCACCGATAATGATTACAGACAATACCACCAAAGGATAATTATACTCACCAAGTCTGTAATAACTAATCCCGAAAAGAGCACTGCAAATCACAGAATAACCTCCTGCAAGACCATCAATACCATCTATCAGATTAAATGCATTAATAAGAATAATGAAAGTAACAATACTAAAAATAATACTTACCCAATATTCCAGCTCATAAACTCCGCATATTCCGAAAAGACTTCGTATTCTGATGTCAGACCCTGTTACAATTAATGAAGAAACGATAATTTGTGCCACAAGTTTCTTGTACGCCCTCATCACAACAATATCATCCATTACTCCTATATAAAGGAGAATAACAAGCGATGCAAACAAAAATTTATATAAATCGAAAAGCTCATAAGCAAAAATCGAGGTACAGATTCCTATGGAATAAAAGATAGCGATTCCCCCAAGATTCGGGATTTTACGAAGATGAGAACTTCTTACACCCGGTTCATCCATTAAGTTTTTTCTTCTGGAAATCTTAATGATTGTAGGAACGGAAAAATAAGTAATTAGAAACGAGAACAGAAAACCAAATCCTACTTTTGCGTAAAAAATAGGAATTCCCGTTTGAGTTAAGAACAATTCAAAATTTTTCATTTTTTTTATTCAAGCACTTGATGTTTCTTTAACTTTGAGACTTATCTGCTATGACAATTGTCCTGTTGATACCGAAACATAGTACCTCCATTTGTGTTTATATTATTTTTCTTATCAATTTCTTTTGCCCCGCAAAAAATAAAAGATAAAAAACTTTTTTTTTCAGTGGCAAAGATAACAGATAATTTTTATCAAAACGACTATAATTTAATATATCTTTCATTTTTATATGGCGTTCCTTCATAAAAACCTCCAATTTTTCAGCCATTTCATAAAAAACATCTTTATTTTTCACAAAAGCTAAATACGCCAGAAACGAATAAACGCCTTCAAAAACCTGAAAATCCTTCAGTTCTTTTCTTTTTTCAGCATAATGAGATTTCTCAAAAACAACTTCCACATCTTCTACTGCTTTTAAAATATCAAGCCCTTTTTTCGTGTGAGTTTTGGTAATAGAATCTGTCCGTTCAAGATATTGGTAATGAAAATTTTGTGTCTGAGCCAAAATTTCGCATTCCAACAAAAGCTGAGGAATTAACTGAATATCTTCAAAATGAACTCCCTTTTTAAATCTTTTTTCGTTAAAAAGTTCTTTTTTGAATAATTTATTACAGGCAAAATAACTCAAATCAGAGAAAACTGAAAAATTCTTTTCCAGATCTATTTTCTCCGGCATATTTGGGATTTGTGTCAGTTTTTGTGTAATATTTCCGTATTCATCAACCTTTTGAATATTGCAGATTACCATTTTGGCTTGATGTTTTTCGGCAAGATTCACCATTTCTTCAAACATCGTCGGTGTCACATAATCATCGCTGTCTACAAAACCGATATAATCTCCGGTAGCTCTGTCGATTCCGAAATTTCGGGCATCGCTTAAACCACCGTTTTCTTTATAAAAAGGTTTAATTTTTTCAGGAAATTTTCGAGCATAATTCTGAATAATCTGATCAGAATTGTCTTTACTTCCGTCATTTACTACCAGAATCTCAATATTCTGATGCGTCTGATTAATTAAAGAATCAAGGCATTTTGCCAGATAATTTTCAACATTGTAAACGGGAACAATAATGGAAACTCTTGAGGGAACATTTGTCATACATTAAATTTTCGTCAGTCGTGCGCTTAGCCAGCCTTTCTTGGCATCATCAAAATCTTTTCTGGAACAGGGGACACAATTTTCAATATTGTCATCATCCCCGAAATACCAAAGATTACTAAAAGTATCCCGTTTAAAAGCATATTCTCTGTCATCCACCAGTACATAAAATATTTCGTAATGTCTTTCTTTCGGATGAGATCTCTGAATGTTCATGCCTTCAATCATGTACCAGATCATTTGTGCAAGAAGCTGGTGATTTAATTGATTCTCAGAATAAATATTATAATTAAAAATACCTACCGATTTCAGGTTTTCACTTAATCCAATTTCTTTCATATAAGCGCAAACTTCTCTTCGATTCAAACCATTCACCTGTGGATTCACAGAAAACGGTTCGCTGAAACTTTCAATCGCATCGCAATTTACCGTTACCAAATCTGCTTTTCTGAAAAACGGCTCTGTCTTTTCTGTAGAATTCATCATTTCCGCCAAACGGATAATATCAAACTCAACTTCCTTGATTAATCTTACAGAATCTGCTTCATTTAAATGTTTCTGATATCCTAAATGATGGTAATTTTTAATTGCAAAATTCTTAGCACCGAAAATTTTACCTAAAAAAGTATATTCGTTGATCTTTTCATCTTGCTTCAAGGAAATAATATTGCTGATCTGAGTATAATTGATACTTTTTGTATAAAGATTCAATGCTGAAAAAAGCGAAAAAGCAAAATCATTAGAACCACCAATAATCACCGGAATGGCTCTTTTTTGATGACAAGCTGACAACACTTCCTGCAAAATATAATGAGAATCCTGAACCGATTTCCCTGAAACCAAATCGCCCAAGTCTACAATCGGAATTTCAAAATCCAGTTGTGACAATTTATAAAACTCTTTCCGTATTCCTGTAAAATCCTGCACTTCTGCATCGCCGTTTGCCCCTCTGTAATCCGAAACGAACAGAAGAACAATACTGTCTTCTTTTATATCTTTTGTGATCTGATTCCCGATTTGCCAGCTTTCGGTTTTGAAATTTCTGGGTGAAATGATAAAATCTTCAAAATTCATTCTCTCGTTGCAATTTATTGGAATCAAAAGTATTAAAATTAAATTATTTACCAAGCATAAAAAGCCATTTACAGTGTTTGTTAACGGCTTTGTATTATTATTTTAATATTATTTCTTTTTAAGTCTGCTTTTTGCGTTCAGAAATTTAAACCTTACTATTTATAATTTCAAAAACAAAAGTCGTTGATGTTTCAAATGCTCCGCCTTGCGTAGCTCCGAATAAAAATCTCGGCGTTTCTCCATCTTTATCCAACAAAATCATTGGGCGTTCCAGTCTTCCGAATCGGTTCAAATTTTTTGGAGGAGCGGGCTCATCAACATAACTTTTCATATTGAGATAAGCGATTTCCGGTTGAGTCCATTTCATTCCGTCTTTTGAGGTTAAATGCAACCCGTATTCGTGATTAAAAAATCCCATATCTCGGGCAACCATATTAAAAATCCCTTTCTGTTTCCAAACGAAAGCATCTTCTAATTGAGCATTATTGGGCAATGAAGAAAAATCAATTACCGGATTTTCTGATACTTTTACGTAAGGTCCTGTGGGAGAATCTGCTTTTGCTAAACCATATTTTCTATTTCCCCGAATTGGTCCTTTTTGAGTTTCGTATTCTTTGGTATTCCATGATTTATAAAACAGCCAATATTTTCCGTCATTTCCCTTTACAAAAGCAGGATTTGTGGTGCAATGGTCGTCCCAAGAACCTTCTTTTCCGGGGAGAAGCAGCGGTTCTTCGGGTCTCGTCCATTCACCACCAAGACTTTTAGAAGTTGCCAATCCAATTCTTTTGGTATTGGTTTTTCCGTTGGAATTTCCCATGAAGAATAACAAATATTCTTTTCCAACTTTTTTAATTAACGGATTGTGACAGGTTGTTGCATCCCAAAAACCTTCTCCTCTCGGAGCTAAAATAACCTGTTTATGTTCAAATTGATCAAACGGAGAATTGGCTTCCGCACGACAGATTTCAGAACCTTTTAGCCAGCCACCCATTCCTTTTTCTTTCTTCCATCGGGAATAAAATAAATGAACTTTTCCGTCTTCACCCCAAATCGGCGAACTGCACCAAATGTAATAGCCTTCTAATTCTAAAGATCGCCCGATTGGTTTTAAATTGAAATACGGTTTATTTTCTGAAGACAATAAACTTGTAAATGATGATCCAAAAAATACAGCAGCGATCCCTAAGGCTGAAGTTTGTAGAAATTCTTTGCGGGTGAAAGGTTTTTCCATTGGTTTTATTTGAAGGCTAATTTAGTACAAACTAATAAACGAAGTATCCCGTACTTTGGGCTACAATAGTAAAGTTGTATATTTGATAATGATCGATTTTGAAAAATCTGATAACCCGACATAACAAGTTATCCAAAAAGGCAAAAAACTCTCAAAAAAAACATTCTATATATTGATTCCCTCATTATTTAAACACTATAATTCATAAATTTGAAAATCTATAAAATGAATAAATATAACTTATTATTTAGAAGCATATGATAGTAATTTTAGAACAGAATATCAATACCCCAGGATGGGCAAAAGGAATTTTCATTGTTATTTTTATGATAATTTTTTATGGTATTAAAAGTCTTTTCACTAAAAAAGACAGAGAAAAATAAATCTATTATTATACATTATTAGATAGCATTATCTAATATTCATAGCTTTAATAAAAAAAGTATTATGCCTAATAGTTTTAAAATTTTTCCTACCAAAAACAAATCAATAACATATGCTGAAAAGGTTTGTGAAAAAATAATTAAGAAATATAACAAATATTCGTTTGATTTTATCATTAATAAACAAGATAATAAAGTTAATGACATCGAAATATTTGTGAAAGATTCAGCATCATATAATGAGTTTAGAAAATTTGAATATAATTTTTCTCTTGACTCAGATTACACTCAAGATTCTATTTCTTTAGTTATTTTAGATTGGGAGATGAATAGAAGTAATGATTTAAATCCAACAAACAATCACACTGATTTAAATAAAACTAATGATGACGAGATTGATTACAATGATAATTTAGATTGGGATCAACAAAGTCAAGAGTTTTGGGAACAGTTTTAATCCATATTATTATTCACCCTGTTAATGCGAGCATCATACTCCCAATCAACTGTAAAAAGCAAATAAGAAATCACAAAAAAGCACAGACCAAAAATCTGTGCTTTCTATTTATTTAAAACTATTATTTCTTCGCTGCCGGTTTCTTAGCCGCAGGCTTTTTCGCAGTCGTAGTTGCCTTCTTAGTAGTCGCAGCTTTCTTTGCTGCAGGTTTCTTTTTCTCCGCAAAAGCTTTCGGATCCTGATCGGTGATCCATTTTTTAACCTCATCGAGAGAAACGTCTTTTAAGTCATCGCTTTCGTATTTGGTATCGTCTTTTTTCTTAGGAATTTTGTAAATATTCTTTCCATGTTTTACGATAGGACCCCATCTCGCATTTTCAATGGAAATTTTTTCGGCTTCCCATTGTTGAATGTAACGGTTGGCTTCTTTTTCCAACTTAGCTTCCACCAATTCGTTGATGTCGCTCTGAGAAAGATTTTCGAAGTTATATTTTTTCGGAACATTAATGAAAATACTTTTATATTTAATGAAAGGTCCGAATCTTCCCGTTCCTTTTGTGATGCCTTCCCCTTTATAAGTTGCGATCGGTGCGTCTGCAATTTTCTTTTCACTGATAATTTCTTCCGCTCGTTTTTGATCTACAGACAGTGGATCTTCACCTTTTGGAATACTGATATACGTTTCGCCCCACTTCACATAAGGTCCGAATCTTCCAACTCCGACAGAAACCGGTTGTCCGTCAACTTCACTTAAATCAAAAGGAAGTCTGAATAATTCCATTGCTTCTTCAAAAGTGATTGTTGCGATATTTTGACCCGTCATTAACGAAGCGAAAATTGGTTTTTCCTCATCTTCCGTTTCACCAATCTGAATCATTGCACCAAATCTTCCGATTCTTGCGTGAACATTTTTACCTGTTTTCGGATCAACTCCTAAAAGTCTGTCTCCAGTTGCTCTTTCGGCATTTTCTTCTACATCTTCAATTCTCGGATGGAATTTTGAGTAGAAATCAGTCATCATTTCTTTCCATTTCTGGTCACCGTTGGCAATTTCGTCGAAGCTTTCTTCAACTCTTGCTGTGAAACCGTAATCTAAGATTTCAGTGAAATTACTGGTTAAGAAATCACTTACCACTTCACCCGTATCCGTAGGAAGAAATTTATTTTTGTCGCCCCCGAATTTATCTTCAAGGATCTCTTTCTTAATCTTATCTTTTACCAAAGACATCTTCACCACTTCTCTTGTCTGTGGGTCGACCTCTCTTTTGTCAACATATTCACGGTTTTGGATGGTCTGAATTGTCGGCGCATACGTAGATGGACGACCGATTCCCAATTCTTCTAATTTTTTAACCAAACCTGCTTCCGTATATCTTGCGCTTGGTCTTGTGAATTTTTCTGTGGCTGTAATTCTTTTATATCCTAAAACTTCTCCGACATTTACTTTTGGAAGTAGTTTTTCGTTGTTTTCTTCATCATCTTCGTCAGTTTTTACAACTCCGTAAGCTTTTAAGAAACCTTCAAAAATAATTACCTCACCTTGCGCTTCAAAGTTTTGAGGAAGTTTTGGATTTCCTATTTCGATTACCGTCTTCTCTATTTTAGCATTTGCCATTTGGGAAGCCAGTGTTCTTCTGTAAATTAACTGATATAATCTGTTTAACTGAGCATCGCCGATACTTGTTACTGAAAAATCAGTCGGACGAATCGCTTCGTGAGCCTCCTGTGCAGATGCCGATTTTGTTGTGTAATTTCTTGGTGAAGAATATTCCGTTCCGTATTCTGAGGTTATCTGTTTTTTAGCACCTTCAATCGCTTCCTGAGAAAGGTTTACGGAGTCTGTTCTCATATACGTAATGTACCCTTCTTCATACAATCTCTGTGCAAGACGCATCGTATTGGTTACATTATATCCTAATCTTGAGGAAGCTTCCTGCTGCAACGTAGAGGTTGTAAATGGTGCAGATGCAGAACGTGTTCCGGGTTTTGTTTCAACATTAAGAACTTTAAACTCTGTAGTTTTTGCTAATTCTAAGAATTTTTCTGCGTCTTCTTCTTTTTCGAAATCTTTTTTAAGTTTGGCAGCAATTTCCTGCTCTGTTTTATTTAAGAAAATCCCATCAAGTTTGAAACTTGCTTTTGGTGTAAACTCACGGATTTCTTTTTCTCTTTCAACAATTAATCTTACCGCAACAGATTGTACTCTACCTGCAGATAATCCCGGTTTTACTTTTTTCCAGAGAACCGGAGACATTTCGAAGCCTACGATTCTGTCTAAAACTCTTCTTGCCTGTTGGGCATTTACTAAGTTCTGGTCGATATCCCTTGGATTGTCAATTGCTTTTAGAATAGCATTTTTAGTAATCTCGTGGAAAACAATTCTTTTTCTATTTTCCGGTTTTAATTTCAGCTCGTCTGCCAAGTGCCATGCAATAGCCTCTCCTTCGCGGTCTTCATCGGAAGCCAGCCAAACCATTTCGGCTTTCTTCACAGCGGCTTTTAATTCGGTTACCAATTTCTTTTTGTCTGCAGAAACTTCGTAATCGGGAGTGAAAGTTCCGAGGTCAATCCCCATTCCTTTTTTAGGCAAATCCCGAATATGACCGAAACTGGATTTCACATCGAAATCTTTACCTAAATACTTCTGAATAGTTTTTGCCTTTGCCGGTGACTCGACGATTACTAAATTTTTCGACATTCTAAAATTTTTGCAAAAGTATAGCTTTTTTATTAGATAGGTTTTGGAATTACATCTTATTTAATAATTCTAAGGGTGCAACGAAGACTCTGTACAAGATTCCTTCGAAGGTAAAACCCTTTCCTGACATCTCTACTCTATATAATAATGAGAAAATGACAATAAATAAAATTATATAGAATTTTCTGTTAACAACAATCGGCTCAAAAGCATATACAGAACCGCCTTTCTTCAATAATAAGGCAAAAAGCACAATGATGAGCATCATGTGAATATACATCCATCTTCCCCAGTCTATTGCCAGGTAAAACAAAGGAAAAGAGAATAAAAATGCACCAATCAATAAAATAGATAAAACCTTTCGGCTATTTAGATATTTTAAATAATAAATCAAATGCAAAACACTTAAACCTAAACTTATAAAATACAAAAGATATTCATTAAGATGTTCTTTGATATACTCTCTTTCATTAATATTCCAATAGAAAATTCCGTAGGTTGGATGAACGCCTCTATCTGCGAGAATCTGAAGAGACATCCCTTCATTTACATTTTTACCAAATTTTAAAATCAGCAGTGTAGGAATTCCGACGGAAAGAAAATATTTAACATATCTTTTCCATTCAAATCTTCCTGTTTTTAAATATAATGCAATCGCAAAATAAGGAACATAAAATAAAACCACTTCATGCAAAAATGTTGTGATATAAAGCGCAATACAGAAGATATATTCTTTGTTTTTTGAAAGCTTATTATTATCGAGAAGATAGACAAACCAAGTGAACAAAAGAAAAACAATAAATTCTTTCTTCCCAACATAAGTCACAGTATTTAAAAGTCCTACAAAACCAATTGAAGATAATAACAATGATAAATACAGAAAATCAGTGACTTTGTACCGAATCAGTTTTGTGTACAGCCAAAAGAATCCCGAAATAATTAAAAACTGAAAGAAATATACCAGATAATTCAGTCTTATGTGCGTAAGATCCTGCAACAAGAAAAAGAAACTTCCAGACAGACCTCTTCGCTTAAAACCACCATCCTGATAATTAATCAGCCAGTCGGCAAGAATATATCCGTCATCTTTCAGATTATAATAAAAAGTAAATATGAGAGTATAAACAGCAACAACCGCAATAAGAAAATAGATAAAAATCTTGATATTAAAGTTTTGTACAATCCTGTTGAGCATCATAAAGTGTTTTAAATTGGGAAATAAAAAAGAGAAACAAAACAGTTTTCGGTTTGCATCATCATTTTCAGCGTTCAAAAATAATGAATTTAACTTAATTGCCGCTTTATTTCTCTTTAGCTAATTATTAAATCTATGATTATTCTTTAATAATTTTTACAATCTCTTTTGAATCATTTACTCTTAATAAATAAGCTCCCGAAATAAGAGAAGAAAGATTGGTTTTACCATTTTCAAATTTCCCGGATTTCACCAACTGCCCAGACATATTGTAAACCTGATAGTAATATGCATCTTTATTATCCTGTGTCTGAATGTGTAAATCATCTTTCACGGGATTTGGGAAGAAGGTAACTTTTTCTTTAACGATATTCTGAACATCATTTGGTCTCAAAATAGCAGAAGGTGCCGCAGCAGGCAAAGAAGTAATCTGAAGTTTCTGAATGACACCTTCTTCGTTTCCATCGGCATCATATTTAATTTTCACACAACGACAGCTCATTCCGAAATAAGGATCGTTGTTATCATGAAACGCAATCATTCTGTTTGCCGTAGAGGCTGCATCAAATAAAATATTAATGGGTCTTCCGATGTAATTTGAATTTAAAGCTGCTGTCCAGACTCCCGGATACTGATAATTAATTGTATTAAAAGTTCCTGTAGAGGTCTGATTAGTCACGACACTTCTGAAACCACGCGATCCTGAATTCGGGTAATTACCGATTCTGTAAGAAGGATCATTATAAATATACCCGATTGTATAACTTGCAGAGGCACTTCTTCTTACTCTTTGTCCCAAATAATCATTAATAACACTGTATGATGTTGCTACATTTTTATCTTTTTTATACCAAGGCGTAAAACCAAAATCCTGACCGGAAGCGATCATTACTCCGGTAAGATCCGGAATTCTCCAACCTTCAGGACAAGGATCGAAAGGCGATTTTTTGCCACCCCTTCCCCATCGGTCTAAAGCCAAATTCGGTTCGTTTGCTAACCAGTCTGTACCATTGGTGTACAGCGGAACAGCACTGTTATATGCAGCAAAAGTACTCGGAATCATATATACCAAAGGGTTTCTAACTGAATAAGAAAGAACTTTTGCAATCTTATCTGAAACTTTATCTGTAGCAGAGACATTGGCATTTGCAGAATTTGTATAGGTGTTGTAAGGAACAATATAACTTCCAGCCAGATTATTATAAGTCGCATATGGAAGAGTTGTATAAGTCGCAGTTCCGCTTGCTGAAACATTTCCTAAATAAACAGGGTGAGAAGCTCTGTCATCAGCATATTGGAAAATCGGGATCGGATCTTTTCTTCCCCATTGATAATGCAATCCTGTTGAGGCTTTAATTTTTGCCAACTCTGCCAGTGTAGGCGTCAATGGATTGACTACAACAGGAAAAGCGTCAGTTGCCCCCAGGTTTCTGTCCATAAATTCTGTCTGGAAAACGTTATCTCCTTTTTGTATGTAATTAACGTAATTTGTTGCTGAACCTACCGGCAATTCTGTTGTATAATTATAAGAGCCAACTGCCGTATCTGTTACCCAAATATGCCAAGACCAGTATACCGGATTTGAAATACTTCCATTATGTAAAGTAACTACTGCATTTCCTATTTGATTTGGATTAATTGTTACGGAAATCATTGATGACGATATGGCTGCCAAAGAATTAGGAGATGGATTTACCATTGTTACATTATTTATTAAACTCGTATTTGTCGTCCAAAGAATATTTGTTTTAAGATTATTAAAATTAGCCGGATTCAAAATTTCTTTATTATTTAAAAGCTGACTTTGTACAGAAAATGCTTTACTTACAGGAATATTAATTACTGTTGCTGAGGTATTTTTCACAACCTGATACGTATTAGGATTACTAAGTCCTTCACGATATTCCGTTTCAGGAAGAAGATATTCTGTCGGGAAGTTATAGTCATTCACAACATACAAAGGATCTTTTATACATCGGCATCCGGCAGCATCTGTCGTAGAATTGGCTCCTAATGGGAAATACCAGTACCTTCCCACGACATTCGGAGAATTAGAATCCGGAACATCCGGCTGAGTTTTATCCGGAATCATAAACAACGTTCTTGCTCCCACTGCAGGAGTCGTATCAAAATGTCGGGCCATTGTAGCCGTCCATAAAGTTGTCTGATGCTGATCGGTATACTGCCCCTGGTGAGCATTGAAAACGATTGCACCCGTTCCTGGAAAAATACCCATATTGAAACCACCCGCATTGGATAAATCATAACCGAAATTAGGATACAACTTAAAATTGGTCATAAAACTCGGAACTCCGGAATCTGTCGGTTTTATTTTGTGGTAATTATTCGTTTCAAAAACATTTTTAGCCATACTGGTTCTTACTCCAAAAGGTGAATAATCTACCCTGATATCATCTACATACGTTGAAGAAGCCATATTAGCGACCAAAGCAGAAGGAACCCGCCATCCGTTCGGGCAAGGGTCGTACGCTGATTTATTCTTATAGGGTTGCGCTGAAGCATCAGCATTATAATTGGTATTGATTTTCCCTTCAGAATTATCAGACCAAAGATTAAGCTCCGGCAACTGACTGTCGTTCATACCCGGCATTTTACCAAACCAATTGACCATTAAGTTTGCATTATTGTTATAATAGGCAATCCCGGAATTGTCATCTTTATTTACATAAATAAGACTCATCGGATTTTTCACTGAAAGTCTTAGATTGTGAGCAATATTGGCATTTGACAGTAAAACAAATTGTCTCAGATTATCAAAACTAATAGCACCCGTAAAATTTTTAGCACCTCTGTGTCGTATCCTTCCGATAGAACCGGAAACTTCATAAAAATCATTTCCTCTGTAAACCAACGGCGGAATAGGATCTTTTCTTCCCCATTGATAAAGCAGTCCACCGTTTCTGTTCCATTCATCTGCTGTGATTGAACTTCCAACAGCTCCTAAATTCCTGTCCATCCAGCCCCAATCTGTATCGGGAATATTTTCCACTGTACCATCTGCTCTTTCTCGCTTTAAATTGGCAAAACTTTTATATTTTGAACCATTGGAAGGATCATCGGTCACCCAAATATGCCAAGACCAAAAAATTTCACCTGCAATCCTGAAAACCACTACTGCATTTCCCTTTTTTGCTTTATTAACAGGAACTTTAATTTTTGCATTCTGACCGGAATCTATTACCTCTAAAGCATATCCTGAACCAGATTTTATCAGCCCGTGATTATCTTCCCATAAAACATCGGCAGTTATTTTTCCTTTAGGAATAGCAGAACCACCGATATACCGGTCTTTTTCCCACATTGCATACGCTTTTTTCACAGGAATATACAATCCGTCTGCATTTTGACTAGGATCAAATATATAACTGTTGGGCGCTCTCGACCAATCAGGAACAATACTTCCGGGACCTTTATTTAAAGTGTTGGTTTCATCAAAGAGAATATTCTTTGTAGGATTTATGTGATTATTGATGATATTTAATTTGTTGCTTAAAGTATCAACATTTTTACTATGAGAATATTTCAGCATAGATAAATACTCTCTATTAGTTCCTATGCCTACCTCTGCATAGAAATCATGTGTAACCAGACAACAAAGTAGTGCCGTAAAATTGTAAATTAATCTATTCATGTTTTCTGATATTATGTGTTTGTTGCAAAATACAATTTTTGAACCCTTATTAACAAAAATCAATTTATTTTAAATATAATTAACAAATAAATAACATTAAAAACTAAAAATACACTCTTAATGCATTATATATATGAAAAACATATTCCAATATTAATTTATGAAAATATAGTAATTTTTATATTTTTTAATGCTTACAATCAATTTGAACCCATCTTAATCCTGAATTTTTTTTGATATTGTGATAACATAAACAAAAAAGACAGCATCTGAAACGCTGTCTTTTAATATCATTTAATTGTTAATGGATTATGGTAAAATATGATTATGATAAAGATCAAAAGTGAATCTTCCACCGATAATATTTTTGAAACTTGAGAATACGACAAAATTAAATAACGTAAGTGCAATGATGAAAGAATAGATCATTCTTTTCTTATTGATATTCACAACGTACATCGCATTAGGAATAATGATATACGCAAAGCCAATAAATGCGCCCGCCAATCGTGAGGCAAAAATTGGGTTATTTCTAAAAATAAAATAAAAACAGATTCCGATAACGACATAAGCCCTGTGATATTCATAATAAGGGAACTTTTCTTTCATTTTCGTATCAAAAGTAAAGAGGAAGAAGGTAAGGATCGCCATCATCACTTCAGGAATACCAATCGCTCCGTTTAGCCTTTCTACCGATTCGTCCATATATCCGTTGAATCCTACTGCGAGAGTATTGTCTGCCGAAATATTCGTCAGTAAATCTCCAAAGACACGATATACTTCAAAAGGAGATAAAAATACTGAAATAATAATCATACCAAGCATAACGAATCTATTCAGAGGAATTCTTACCAGCCAATACATCGGTAAAAACACATAACAAACTGTGTGTACACCCGCTGCGAGATAGATACATATAAGATATGCCCATAATCTACGCTCTTTTATAAATCTTATTCCGAAATAGGCTATAAATGATCCTAAATTCTGCCTGATCTGCCCGCTTTCCCCTATAAAAAAACCTGGAATAAACATGAAAAGCATAAAGGTGAACGGATAAAAAGTATTATCATTTGTATATTCTACTTTAAAATAAATTGCCATAATGGCGATCACAAAAGTCAATATATAGAATGGTGCATTGAAAATGTTAAGTAATAGTTTATTGATAAGAACATACAACCATTCGATTTCCATCGGCTGCGGCCCCTGCATCCCAAATACTTTCATTATTATTGATAAATAATCTTTAGTATCAGAATAGGTATACATCGCACGATAACTTCCGAAATCGGGACCTACATTATCACGAAGCCCTGCAATGATTACCAAATAGGCTCCTAAACCCCAAAGCCATCTTTTATCAACTTTACCATGAAAAACTTCCTGATAACTGAAAATCAGCATATAGATAATGGCAATTATATAGTATGGATGTAATAAATGCATGCCTTAGATATATTGTTTTTTAAACTGATACGATGCCATTACAATTCCTGTAAGAATCAACGGCATAAATAATCTGGTTTCCCAAAAAAGCCCTACCAAAGTAATCATGACAAGATAAGGCGCAGAGAAAAACAAATATTTTCTGATCATCATCTTACCTGTATCATCGCTGAATTGATACCCAAAAAAAATACTTAATATACCAAACAAAAGTCCCGTCAGATTATAAGGACTTGTAAAATTTTTAACCAAATAAATTCCTTCTATGAAAGAAGCATTCTGATGAATGATCATTCTCAAGCCAATATATGGCAAAATAAAGCACATTACCAAAAATGCTATTTCTTTTATAAAGACAAAATTCTTCTTTTTCACTTCTTCAAAATCAATAAAAACAGCAGCAAAAAAAGCAATATTAAGACAAGCAGTTTCTCTCACTAATGTTGAAATAATAATTGTTATTCCAAGACCGATAAGATCAATCATTTTTCTATTCTCCAAATATTTCAAAGTCAAAAACATTCCCAACACATAAAAAAACATAGCAACAGAATCACAATTTGTGGGAACATACTGCATAATCACAATAAAAAAAACAGCAATTAAGTGCACCATTCTTTTCACATTGGCGTTCATAAGAAGACGTACGGGTTTTAATTTCAGAATACGATTTAAAATAACCGAAGTAAGAATAAAAAAGAAAACATTAATCAAAAATGTACTGTGATAAAACAGAGAACCTTGTTTTAAAAGAAAACTTTTCGCAAAAGGCAAATAATCATCAATAATAAAAGTTACCATTTCTGTTACATGAACACTCAGAAAATTCGGGATTACACGATAGGCATACACCGACGAGAACATGAAGTCGGGTGCCTTTTCCCAGGATTTAATACCCACCACGTAGGAAGTTTCAAATCCGTAATAGGAAATAAAAAAAAGTAGAAAAGGGAAGATTATTACAAATAAAAATCCGTTTATTTTTTCATCAAAAGTTGTAAACATATCAAACTCTAAGCGTTAATACTTAGCAAATTTTGTTTTAAAATGTGCTTTCTTAATTGGGAACTTCTGCAAAAGTAGATTTTTTTTCATTCGGGCTAAAATATTTTATTGATTTTCAGTGAAAACTTATTGTTAAAACTTTTTAAACTACTCCTGAAAAAATTAAATTTGCAAACTTGATTTTACAATTTAATGCACAGGTTTTTTATATTTTTATATTATCTGATTTCTAGAAACAAGCTTCTGTCTGTATTTTTTGCAGTCGGGATTGCCGTTTTATGCGGATTTTTTGCTTCAAAAATTAATTTTGAGGAAGATATTAATCAGATCATTCCTAAAAATGAAAAATCTGATCTTACGGCAAAAGTTCTGAAACAGCTCAACTTTTCAGATAAAATTATTGTTATCATTGAAAACAAATCCAAAGAAGAAAATTTTCAGCTTTCGGAAACTGCTGATACTTTTTTAACCAAAATTGAACCTTTACAAAAATATATTGGTTCGGTTCAGGGGAAAGTAAATGATAATGAAATTTCAGAAACCTTCGACTTTGTCAATCAAAATCTTCCTTTATTTTTAAATGAAAACGATTATAAGGAAATTGAAAGGAAACTGCAAAAAGACAGCATTGCAAAACAAGTGGAGAACAATTATGTTTCTCTGGTTTCGCCAACAAGCTTGGTGACGAAGGAATTCATCAAAAAAGATCCGCTCGGTATTACTTTTTTAGGGATTAAAAAACTGAATGCTTTAAATATCAGCAAAGATTTTAAGCTTGAAGACAATTATATCGTTACCAAAGACGGGAAAAACCTGCTGCTTTTCATCGATCCGAAAAATAAAAGCAACGATACCAAAAACAATGAAACTTTCGTCAATCAATTAAATGAAATAAAAGATAACCTCAACAAACAGTTCAAAGGAAAAACTGAAATCATTTATTTTGGTTCGCCGGTGATTGCGGTTGCGAATGCTCAACAGATCAAAAAAGACATTCAGAATACGGTTATTATTTCGATGACGGTGCTTCTTTTGTTGTTGATGTATTATTTCAGAAATGTTTTCACGCCAATTATTGTTTTTCTTCCGACGGTTTTCTCCGTCTTGCTGGCTTTGTTGATTTTATATTTTATTAAAGATAAAATTTCTGCCATTTCTTTAAGTGTCGGAGCCATTCTGATTGGAATTACAATTGATTATGCGCTGCATATTTTGACGCATTACAAACACAACAATAATATTGAAGAACTTTACAAAGAAATCACGCAACCGATTATTTTAAGCAGTGCGACAACCGCTGTTTCGTTTTTGTGTCTGGTTTTTGTCCGTTCGGAAGCGTTAAAAGATTTGGGACTTTTTGCGGCAATCACAGTGATATTTTCTTCGATTACAGCATTGATTATCGTCCCTCAATTATACAAACCTAAGACAAAAGAAAAACAAACCAATACCAATTTTATCGATAAAATCGGGTCTTACCCTTATGAAAAGAATAAGCCATTAATCATTATTTGTTCTGTCATTATTGTGGCATGCTTTTTCGGTTTCAGACACGTTGGTTTTAATGAAGATATCGGAGATTTAAATTATATCCCTAAAGATTTAAAAATCAGCGAGGCGAAATTGGAGAAACTTTCAGACATTACTTCAAAATCCATTTATACAATTTCTTACGGAGATTCTGAAGATGAAGCTTTGACAAGAAATTCTCAGTTGAGCCAGTTTTTAAAAAAAGAAAAGAAAGAAGGAAAAATTTTAAGTTATAATTCTCTCGGAAATGTTGTCTTATCAAAAAAAGATCAACAAAAAAAGATAGAATTATGGCAGAAATTCTGGGATAAAAATAAAAAGAATCAAACGATTTCTGAATTAATCAGTAACGGAAATAAATTTGGCTTCAACAGTTCTGCGTTTGATCAGTTTAATGAAAATCTGAACAAAAACTATTCTACGCTAACGTTGAAAAATTATGAAAGTATAAAAGCTTTACAGATTTCTGAATTTTTAAGTCAGGAAAATGGTTTTTACACCGTTTCCAATGTCGTAAAAGTGGACGAAAAGAAAAGAGACGCATTCATTAAAGATGTTGAAAAGAAACATGACGCTTTGGCAATCGACCGTCAACAGATGAATGAGAACTTTTTAGGTTTATTAAAGAGAGATTTTAATACCTTGATTAATTATTCTCTTTTAGCAATTGTTTTAACAATTATTGTTTTCTTCAGAAATTTTGAATTAACTCTTTTAACGATGTTCCCGATCGTGTTGACGGGAATTGTAACGGCAGGAATTCTCTATTTTTTAGGCTTGGAATTAAATATTTTCAGTACTGTTGTCTGTACGCTGGTTTTCGGAGTTGGAGATGATTTCAGTATTTTCCTTACCCAAGCCATGCAAAAGGAACATACGACAGGGAAAAACGAGCTTCCGACGTACAGAACGTCTATTATTCTTGCGGTTTTTACAACCATTTTATCCATTGGTTCTCTAATCTTCGCAAAACATCCGGCGTTGCATTCATTAGCGTTAGTTGCTTTAATAGGAATGTTTTCTGTAATTATTATTACCTCAACATTATATCCTTTCTGGTTTAGATTACTGATTACCAACCGTGCGAAAAAAGGACTTTCACCAATAACTTTCAGATTATTTGTTCGTTCGGTAGTATCATTTATCTATTACGGTTTAGGCGGACTTATCTTTTCTTTCTTCGGACATTTCTTTGTAAAAAAAGCAAAAGGAAAAACGTTAGAAAACATCAAAAAAGCGATTGCGTTATTTTTGAAATCAGTGCTGCATCTTACGCCTTTTGTAAAGAAAACAGTGATTAGAAATCCTCATGAAGATTTCAGCAAACCTTGTGTCATTATTGCTAATCACACTTCGTTTTTAGATACTTTGGCGCTCGCAATGGCAACTCATAAAATTATTTACCTGGTGAATGATTGGGTATACGATTCTCCGGTTTTTGGAAAATTGGTAAGAGCATTAGGCTTCTTCCCTGTTTCCCAAGGCATAGAAAATGGAATGGACAAACTGAAAGAAAAAATTGATCAAGGTTATTCTTTAATGGTATTTCCTGAAGCCGAACGTTCTTACACCAATGATGTGAAAAGATTCCATAAAGGAGCTTTTTATATTGCAGAACATTTCGGGTTGGATGTCGTGCCTGTCTATATTCACGGAAATTCAGAAGTTCTTCCGAAAGGAGATTTTATCATCTACGACGGAGCCATCACAGTAAAAGTTGGTGAAAGAATTGATAAAGATGATTTGAGTTTTGGAAAAAATTACTCTGAAAGAACAAAAAAAATCAATTCCCATTTCAGAAATGAGTTTGCAAAGCTGAGGAATGAACTTGAAGACGAAAATTATTTTAAGAAAAAACTGTTTTTAAGTTATTTATACAAAGACAATGAAGTTGTAAAAGCAGTAAAAGATGATTTTAATAAAAATAAATCGGTTTACTTTGAACTCAATAAACACATTCCGAAAGATCCGAATATTTTACACTTAGCTAATGATTTCGGACAGAAAGATATTTTGTTAACACTTCAACAGGCAGGCAGAAAAATTTTCAGTTTCATTAAAGATGATGAAAGAAGGCAAATTGCTGAACAGACCTATTTGGCAAAGAGAAGAAAGATCGCATATATAAAAAATTTGACTGAAATTAATAAAAATATCAATGTACTTTTAATTTCTGACGAAAATTTTCATCTAAATGATTGGGCAGTACTTCCTGAAACAATCATTTTTGTAAATGTGAAAAATAATCTGCCTGAAAACAGTAATTATACGCTGAAATACAGCTCAGAATCAATAAAAGTATATAAGTCTGCATAATAAATATGAAAAGCATATTTTTGTAATCGCGAAAAAATAGTAATGAAAAAAAGGATACTGGTTATATATTATACACAAACGGGGCAGCTTGAGGATATTGTAAAGAATGTCGCCAAGCCGTTTGAAAATAAAAAAGAAGAATATGACGTCACTTATTACAACATCAAGCTGAAGGAAGATTTTCCTTTTCCTTGGTCTGGTGATGTATTCTTCAATACTTTTCCGGAATCTTATCTTCAGATCCCCAGCGAAATCCTTCCGCCGCCGGAAGAGGTTTTGAATGAAAAATTTGATTTAATTATTTTTGGGTATCAGGTTTGGTATTTAACACCGTCTATCCCGATCATTTCTTTTCTGAAAAGCAAATATGCCGAAAGTATTCTGCAAAACACGCCTGTGGTTACCATTTCCGGTACAAGAAATATGTGGATGCTTTCTCAGGAAAAATTAAAAGTATATTTAAGAGATCTGAAAGCAAAACTGGTTGGAAATATTGCATTAGTAGACAGACACGATAATTATACAAGTGTATTAACAATTCTTCGATGGATGACCACCGGGCAGAAAGAAAAATCAGGAATTCTTCCTGCTGCCGGAGTTTCTGATGAAGAAATTACAGGTTCTGTGAAATACGGAAATATCATTGAAAAACATTTTTCTGATAATACGCTGGAAAACCTTCAGCCGGATTTGGTAAAAAACGGAGCCATAGAAATCAGGGCATTCCTGGTAAGAGTGGAGAAAGTGGGAAATAAAATTTTCACAATATGGTCTAATCTTATCATCAAGAAAAAAGAGAAGCGCCCATTGCTTATTAAATTCTTTAAGGTATATTTGATGGCAGCGATCTGGATTATATCACCAATCGTATTGGTTCTACACCTGCTGACAACACCTATTTTTTGGGCAAAAAGAAAAAAACAAAGAGAATATTTACAAGGAATTAATTTAAAATAGAATGTACGACGTATTTATAACAAAAGCATCAACATACTTACCCAATGAGCCGGTTTCAAATGATGAAATGGAAACGTATCTTGGTTATATAAATGACGCAAAATCTAAAGCAAAAGCTCTTATTTTAAGAAATAATAAAATCACGACAAGATATTACGCTTTAGACAAAGAAGGAAATCCTACCCATACCAATGCTCAGATTGCAGCAAACGCCGTGAAGCGGCTTTTTGATGACAAATTCAAAAAAGAAGATATGGAACTGCTTTCCGTGGGAACTTCTTCACCTGACCAGATTCAACCTTCGCATGCTTCCATGATTCATGGTGAGCTTGATATTAATAAATCTTTGGCAATTAATACCGCATCAGGACTTTGTAATTCCGGTATGAATGCACTGAATTACGGTTTTCTTTCAGTAAAAGCAGGTGCCAACAACAATGCAGTTTGTGTTGGTTCCGAAAGAATGTCGGCATGGATGACCGCTGATAAATTCAATCATGAGGCAGAGAATTTGCTTTTATTAGAGGAAAGACCGATTATCGCTTTCAAAAGAGAATTTCTGAGATGGATGCTTTCTGACGGAGCCGGAGCTTTCTTATTGGAAAACAAGCCCAGAGAAAACGAAACCAATCTAAAATTAGAATGGATTGATTTTTATTCTTATGCTCACGAGATCGAAGCTTGTATGTATGCCGGTTGCGAAAAACAGGAAGACGGAAGCTTAAAATCATGGGCAGATTACCCATCTGATGAATGGCTGAAACAATCTATTTTTGCTTTAAAACAAGACACTAAAATTTTAGATAAATATATTCTGGTAAAAGGTGCAGAAAGTTTAAGATCATCTTTTGACAAGCACAGCTTAGATCCGGATTCTATCGATCACGTATTGGCTCATATTTCTTCAGGCTACTTTAAAGAGGGCTTAAAAGAAGAATTTGCCAATGTAGGATTGGATTTCCCATGGGAAAAATGGTTTTACAATCTTTCCGAAGTTGGAAACATTGGGGCAGGTTCTATTTTCATCGCCTTGGAACAACTGATGAATTCAGGAAATTTGAAAAAAGGAGAAAAAATACTTCTTTGCGTGCCTGAAAGTGGAAGATTTGCTTATTCATGTGCTCTTTTAACAGTTTGCTAATGGAAAACAAATTGCCGACATCTGATCAGAATTTTGTGGAAAGTTTAATTCCACAGAGATTTCCTTTTGTGATGGTCAATAGCATTGCAGATTATTCTGAGACACAATTAATTTCAGGATTCGAAGTAAAAGAGGAAAATATTTTTGTTCAGGACGGAGTTTTTCAGGCTTCCGGTTTAATTGAGCATCAGGCGCAGAGTGTGGCTTTACACACCGGTTACAAATATTATTTACTGGGAAAAGAAGCTCCGACAGGATATATTGGCGCTATAAAAACTTTTGAAGCAGATGCATTGCCCAAAGTTGGAGATATTCTGAAAACAGAAGCGACGATACTTAACGAAATGATGGGCGTAACTTTGGTGGAAATTATTACCAAAATTAATGATACAGTTATCGCAAAATCTCAGATGAAAACGGTTGTAAAATAATTTTTAATGGAAATCAAGGAAGAAAATATCATCAACATACACAATTTTTTACCTCATCGTGAACCGATGCTGATGACGGATTATATTCTGGAATTAACTCCGGAAAAAGTAATTACTTCCTTTGAAATAAAAGAAGACAACATTTTTGTTCATAATAATGAATTCGTTGAAGCGGGCTTGATTGAAAATCTCGCACAGACTTGTTCATCGATTCTTGGACAAAGTTTCTTCGAAAATCCTGACGCAGATACAAAAGTAATCGGTTTTATTACCAATATCAAAAAAATTGAAATTTTTGCGTTGCCGAAAGTAGGTGATAAAATCATTTCAAAAGCCTCATTGATTGCGCAATACGAAAATATCTGCCATATTTTTTGTGAAACTTTTGTTGACGAAAAACTGTTAATACGAGGTGAGATTAATCTATTTATTCAGGAAGTAAAATCATAGAAAATTTACTTTAAATATATATAAGCTGTGCATTTTGTACGGCTTTTTATTTTCCCGAATCAATAAAACAAAAAGTGAGGCATTTCTACCCCACTTTCAATAATATTTTAAATCTGAAGATTAGTATCCGAAAATTTCCTCAAGAGAAACCTCTTTAAATTCACCCATTTTATTAATAGATTCCATATTTAGGTTTTCTTTTTTACCAATGATAGCCGTATTATATTTCAATGGTTTGATTTCAGTATCATAAAAACTCGTCAGCTGAGGCAAAGTCAGCCCTTGAATTTCAGCATAAATATCTTTTCTGATGTCATAATCAACACCTAGTTTTTTTAGTGATAATTGATTAAAGAAAATACTTGTTCTGTTGATTCTGTTGGATGCGATTTGCTTTAACGCAGACCCTTTTGAGTTTTCAAACTGTGCTGGAATCTGAGGCAATTGCGCCATCAAGTCGTTCATGGCTGTCACGGCTAACGGTAATTTATTAGATTGAGTTCCGATATAATTCGTCACATAATTCGGGTGATTCATTTCATTAGCATTGGCAAAAGAAACATATGCCGAATACGCCAGTGACTTACTTTCTCTGATTTCCTGGAATACGATAGAAGATAATCCACGTCCGAAATATTCATTGAAAACATTGGCTTTCCCGAAGTTTCCTAAGTTCACGTTGCTTCCTTTCGCAATTTTAGACATTTCCATTTGTACCATGTCGTAATTAGTAAAATATACCTTACCTTCTGTAGCAGGCTCAGCGTATACCTTTGCTTTTGCAGGCTGTAAAGTTGTATTGGCAATGTAAGGCTTAATTGCTTTCTCTAAGTTACTTTGATCCTGTCCATAAATGAAAACTTCATAAGGATATTGGTTAATCGTCTTGATTTTTTTCATCAGATCACCTACGTTGATGCTTTGCATACGCTCCTTGGAAACAATATCCGTCATTCTGGAATCTTTCCCGTATTTCGCATAATTGCTTAAAGCCATCATAATTCTACCTTTATCTTTTTTAGCAACATCTCTTGCTTCAAGAATTGTTTTTACCGTTTGATCATAGATTGCTTTGTCCGCTTTTACGTTGGTAAGCCAATGGTTTATCAATTCGACCCCTTTTTTCATATTGCTTTCAAGACCGCTTAAAGTAATTACCGTCTGGTCATTTGAAGTTCTGAAACTGTTGGAAATTCCTAGTTTATAGAATTCCTCTTTTAATTGTTCAGGCGTATATTTATCTGTTCCCAAATACTCCAATACAGAAATGGCAAGGGATAATTCTTTATCATTATCGGTTCCGAAAGGGAAAATATAATTTACCTGAGCAATCTGATTATCTTTATTTTTAACGAAACTTACTTTTTTGTCTTTGATTTGAGAAGTCTGAATCGCTGTTTTATAATCAATAAATTCAGGCTGAATCGGTGTAGGTTTTACTGCTAAAACATCTTTAAGGAAAGGCGACTGCGCTCCTCTGTTCAGTTCAATTGGAGTGATTCCAGGATTTTCTACCCTTACCAATTTATCGTTAACTCCTTTTTCTTTGTAAACAACCACATAATTATTTTTGAAAAATTCATTGGCAAATTTTACAACATCAGCTTTTGAGATTTTTTCATATTCATTAATTTCGTCTAATTCCTGCTGCCAGGTTCTTCCGTTGATATAGGTATCATAAAGATTAGTTGCCAATCCATCCGCAGTTTCCCACGTTTTCATTCTCTGAACTTTCTTGTCATTCACTATCGCTTTCAGCATCCAATCTGGAAATTGACCTTTTTTAACTAAATCGATCTGATCTAACAATAATTTCTTAGCATCATCGAAACTCTGTCCTTCTTTTGGAGTCACAGATAACGCAAAAGATCCGTACATTTTGAAAGGAGATTCATAAGCTCCAGCGCCTAATGTTTTTTGTTTTTGATTGATATTAAGATCGATTAAACCTGCATCACCTCTGTTACTTAAAATTTCAGCGACAACATCAGCCAATCTTGCTTCCTGAGTTCCGTAAGAATCCGTTCTCCAAGCCATTGTCATTCTCGGTGCCGATGGACTTTTCACTGTTCTGGTAACGATTGAAGTCATCGGAGCTTCTGTTACCATTTTTTTCATTGGCAACTCTTTATATTTGAAAGTTCCGAAATATTGATCAACTAATTTTATCGTTTTATCATAATCAAGATCTCCCACCAAAACAACCGCCATATTATTAGGAACATAATAGGTATCAAAATACTTGTGAATCGCCACCATTGAAGGACTTTTCAAATGTTCCGAAGTTCCGATCGTTGTCTGCTGCCCGTTCGGATGTTTCGGGAAAAGCGCTTCCATTAAAGCATAATTTACCAAACGTCCGTCGTTATCCTGCGCTCTGTTATATTCTTCGTAAACCGCCTCCAATTCTGTATGGAAAAGTCTTAAAACCAATTCAGAAAAACGTTCTTTTTCTATGGTCAACCATTTTTCCAATTCGTTAGAAGGAATATTGTTTTTATAAACCGTTTCATCCAACCAAGTGTGAGCGTTGGTTCCTGTTGCACCTAACGATGAAATCGCTTTATCATACTCGTTGGCGATGGCAAATTTTGAAGCAATCTGAGAAACTTCGTCTATTTTCTTGTATAATTCTTTTTTCTTAACAGGATCTTTTTCTGCTTTGTGCTGCTCGTAAAGATCAGAGATTTGCTGAAGCAATACTTTCTCTTTTGTCCAATCCTGAGTTCCCAAATGAGATGTCCCTTTGAAGACCATGTGCTCAAGATAGTGAGCCAATCCTGTATTATCGCTCGGATCATTGTTAGAACCTGTTCTTACCGGAATGTAAGTCTGAATTCTCGGTGCATCTTCGTTTTTAGCCAAATACACTTTCAAACCGTTCTTTAAAGTATACACCCTAACGCCTGATTGATCATTTTTTACAGTTTCATAAGCATAACCTTGATTATCCGTTAGTTTTTGTGTTTCAAATTTCTGAGCCATTGCATTAATCATGCAAAAAACAGAAACAGAAATGAAAAATTTCTTCATAGTATTATTTTATATTAATCAAATTTCAAATGGATTAGTCTGAATTAATCTCGCACTTGTTACAGATTATCCATTTTACAAATATGAGATATTTTTCATGCTTAATTGAGATCAATATGAATTGTGCTTTGATCTTATGAAAAATAAATATGAGTTACATATAATCTATTTTCACTATTTTAGCCGATTGATAAAGTTAATCACAAAACAGATGAATATTTTTCATCTGAAATCTAAAACTTAAGAATATTTAGATGAAAAAGCAAGACCTTCCTCAAGACGAAAGCAATTTAAAGTCGGCAAACATGACCGAGGTTTTGTACGTAACTGATGAAAATAATAATTATATAACAGCCAACAGCATTGGTTGGGACGTTAAAAAAGCAGCGTTGGACGAATCTTTAGCGTTGATTAACGAAAGAATTGAAGAAGCAAAACAAAATGTTGCCAGTAATATCGTAAGTCCTATTATTTATTTCATGGAACTGAATAAGATGGATTTACAGGTTCTTGCAGCCTATGTCGGAATGTGGCAGTGGCGAGTGAAAAGACACGCAAAACCAAAAATTTTTAAGACACTAAGCGAATCTGTACTGAAAAAATATGCTGATGCATTCGGAATTTCAGTGGATGAATTAAAAAACTTCGACGGAAAATAATGGAACTCAATTTTGAACATCACCAGACAGCACATTGCGAAAACGGTGTTGCCTCTAATTTATTATTAAACAAAGGCTTAAAACTCAGCGAACCTATGATTTTCGGAATCGGTTCGGGATTATTCTTTGTGTATCTGCCTTTTTTAAAAGTAAATTTTGCTCCCGGGTTCAGTTATCGTCCGATGCCCGGTGCTATTTTCAGCAAAGCGGCAAAAAGACTCGGCATTAAAATTAAAAGAGTAAAATTCTCAAATCCGGCAGAAGCTCAAAAAGCATTAGAAAAAAATTTAGAAAACAATATCCCGACAGGACTTCAGGTTGGAGTTTTTAACCTGACTTATTTCCCAGAAGAATATAAATTCCATTTCAATGCGCACAACTTAGTCGTTTACGGAAAAGAAAACGGAAAATTCCTGATCAGTGATCCCGTAATGGATTACACAACTACGCTGACCGAAGCCGAACTGGAAAAAGTAAGGTACGCAAAAGGGGCACTTCCGCCAAAAGGTCATATGTACTACCCCACTTATATTCCTGAAAATGTGAATCTTGAATCAGCCATTAAAAAAGGAATTAAGGATACCTGCAAAAATATGTTGGCTCCAGTTCCGATTATTGGAGTAAAAGCAATGAGATGGGTAGCCAAAAGTATCCCGAAATGGGCTGCGAAAAAAGGAACAAAAACAACCAATCATTATTTAGGTCAGTTAATCAGGATGCAGGAAGAAATCGGTACCGGCGGTGGTGGTTTCAGATTTATTTACGGTGCATTTTTACAGGAAGCAGCCGTGATTCTTAAAAATGATGAATTAAAAGAACTTTCCAAGGAAATTACAGCAATTGGTGACCTTTGGAGAGATTTTGCGGTAGACATTGCAAGAGTTTACAAAAACAGAAATTCTAAAAGCGATATTTACAATCAACTTTCAAAAACAATGCTTCATATCGCAGATCTGGAAGAAGCCTTCTATAAAAAACTGAGAAAAGCGATCTAAATGGAGAATTTTATTGAGATTAAAAATTTATATAAAAAATATAAAAATGCAGAAGAATTTTCTGTAAATGATATCTCGTTGACGATTGAAAAAGATGAAATCTACGGAATTCTCGGACCCAACGGAGCAGGAAAAACGACATTGATTTCCATGCTTTCAGGGTTGATAAAACCAACTTCGGGAACATTTAAAATCAACGGATTATCACCTCAAAAAGATGGTTTCAAGTTAAGACAAATAATCGGGATTGTTCCGCAGGAATATGCATTATATCCGACCTTAACAGCCAAAGAAAACTTAATGTTCTTCGGAAGTCTGTACGGTTTAAGCCATAAAAAATTAAGAAATACGATTGATGAATCATTGGAAATTATGGGTTTATCAAAGTTCGCAGATAAAAAAGTAGAACAGTTTTCCGGAGGAATGAAGCGCCGTTGCAATCTGATTGCCGGAACACTTCACAATCCGAAAGTTCTTTTTCTTGACGAACCGACTGTTGGAGTTGATGTTCAGTCCAAAAAAGCAATCATCTATTACCTTTTAGATTTAAATAAAAAAGGAACTTGCATCATTTACACTTCGCACCACCTTTCGGAAGCGGAGGAATTCTGTACAAAAATTGCTATCATCGATCACGGGAAAATCCACGCTGTCGGAACGCCTGAAGAATTGGTGAACAGAGTAGCGAGTGCAGAGAATTTAGAAGATGTTTTCATTTCATTAACCGGAAAAGAATTAAGAGATGTTGTTGTATAAACTGTGGAGAAGTTTCGTTAAGGAAATCCTTTTGCTGAAAAGAGATATCGGAGGAATCGTCATCATTTTCGTGATGCCTTTATTGCTGATTATCACGATTACCCTAATTCAGGATTCTACTTTTAAAAATCTGGAAGGTTCTAAAATCCCGATTATTTTTATTGATAACGACAAATCTGAAATTTCAAAAAATATAAAGCACGAACTTGAAAGCAGTAAAACTTTCGAGCTTCTGACCAATTATACTGAAAAATCCGCCCAAGATGCCGTTTTTGGAGGAGATTACCAGATGGCAATCGTTATTCCTGAAAATTTAACGAAAGATTTAAATTCAAATATTGATTCCAAAGTTCAGACAATTGTAAGCTCGTTTGGTCTGGAAGAAAATTCAGATAAAGCTCAATTACCAGAGGTGAAAGCCAAAGACATCCATCTTTATTTTGATCCCGCTACCAATATCGGTTTTAAAAATAACGTGATGAATGCCGTTAATAAAATGGTTTTTGAGATCGAGAATAAAAAGATTTACAAAGCTTTTCAGGATCAATTGGGAACAACCGAAAATCTTGAAGAGAATAAAAATTTAATCAGCTTTAAAGAAATTACGCCTCAAAAAGGAAAAATGGATGTGATGCCGAATTCTGTTCAGCACAATGTTCCGGCTTGGGCGCTGTTTGCCATTTTCTTTATCGTCGTGCCTTTGTCTATTAATTTAGTTAAAGAAAAAAGCCAGGGAACGAGCGTGAGAGCAAGAATTAGCCCGACGCCTTACTTTGTTCATATTTTAGGAAAAACGTTTACTTATTTAATCATCTGCATCATTCAGTTTTTGCTGATGGTTGCTGTGGGAATTTACCTTTTCCCTTACATGGATTTACCACAGTTTGATGTCACCGGAAAAATGTTCCAACTTATCGTTGTCACCTTATTTTCAGGGTTAGCAGCAATTGGATTTGGAGTTTTATTAGGAACAATTGCTGACACCCAGGAACAGTCTGCGCCATTTGGAGCGACTTCCGTAGTTGTCTTAGCTGCAGTTGGAGGAATCTGGGTTCCTGTTTTTTTAATGCCAGAATTTATGCAGACTATTGCGAAATTCTCTCCGATGAATTGGGGATTAAATGCGTATTACGACATTATTTTAAGAAACAGCGGAATCGGCGGAATAGCAAAAGAATTAACGTTCTTATTTTTATTCTACCTTGCAATGGTCGGAATTTCATTAATTTACGAAAGAAAACAAAATGCAGTATAAAGAAGATATGATCAGTTATACAGAGAAAGTTCGGGTACGTTTCAACGAAACAGATCCTCTCGGAATTGTCTGGCATGGGCATTATATCGTCTATTTTGAAGATGGCAGAGAAGCTTTTGGCCGTGAACATGGTTTAACTTATCTTGACATTCAAAAAGCAGGTTATGTAACCCCGATTGTAAAAAGTACTTGCGAACATTTTCTTCCTTTAAAATACGGAGAAACCTTCAATATTGTAACCACTTTCGTGAATTCAACTTCAGCGAAATTAATTTATCGATACGAGCTTTTTAACGAAGAAAACAACCTGGTCTGTTCAGGAGAAACAATCCAGGTTTTCCTTGATTCTGACAATAATTTATGCTTATATAATCCTGAGTTTTTTCAGGTGTGGAAAGATAAAATGGGATTATAATGACGAAGGAAGTGTATATTACAGATTACAACTGCGTCACACCTTTAGGTTTTGATGTTCTTTCCAATTGGAATGCCCTTTTAGAAGGAAAATCCGGCGTAGCTTTACATAAAATTATAGAAAATCAGGAGCCATTTTACGCTTCCATGATTAATTCTGAAAAATTGAATGAAGAGTTCAATAAAAACTTCGACAATCAGGATTTTACAAGATTGGAAAAAATGTTTTTGTTAAGTTTAAAGCCTTTGGTTGAAAAACATAACGTTTCAGAAGAAACGGCTTTTATTTTATCAACAACAAAAGGAAATATCAGTTTATTAAAAAATCAAAAAACTTTACCCGAAAGTGTTTTTCTTTCAACCTTAGCTCAGAAAATTGCTGATTTTTTTGAATTTAAAACTAAACCGATTGTTGTTTCTAATGCCTGTGTTTCCGGGGTAATGGCGATCGCTGTTGCTAAAAATATAATTCAGGTAGGAAAATACAAAGATGCTTTTGTAATTGCAGGCGATGAAATTTCAGAGTTTGTGATTTCAGGCTTCAATTCTTTCCAAGCCATCGGAACGGAAATATGTAAACCTTACGATAAAAACCGTGACGGAATCAATATTGGTGAAGCAACAGCAGCAGTTTATATCACTTCGGAATCAAATAAAAACGAAAAGTTTAGTTTTAAAGTCTTGGGAGATTCAGCGATTAACGATGCCAACCACATTTCCGGACCGTCAAGAACTGGTGACGGATTGTTTGCAAGCATTAAAAATTCAATGACAGAAGCCAACGTTTCAGCAGAAAAAATAGATTTTATTTCTGCACACGGAACGGCGACAATATATAATGACGAAATGGAAGCCATCGCTTTCAACAGAATGGAATTACAGAATGTTCCTTTAAATAGTATGAAAGGGTATTACGGACATTGTTTGGGAGCATCCGGTTTATTGGAAAGCATTATTTCAATGGAATCTGCTTTAAATAATACTTTAATTCCATCGAAAAATTTTAAAGAAACGGGAACTTCCCAACCTTTGAATATTATAAAAGAAAACCAACCTGCAGAAATCAAATATATTTTGAAAACAGCATCAGGTTTTGGCGGATGCAATGCAGCCATTGTTTTGGAAAAATGTTAAAATTAAGACGATGAAAACAAACATTTGCAGCATAGAAGATTCAAAGATAATTCTCAACAACGAAATTATTTTTGAAACCAAAACCGAAAATTTTTCAGACTTCACAAAAGAAGCCTACAAAAGTTTAGAACTGAATTATCCGAAATTTCATAAAATGGATAATTTGAGCAAATTGGCTTTTCTCGCTTCTGAAATGATTTTAAAAGATGAAGACCATAGCAGAACTGCTTTGGTTTTTGCCAACAAATCATCAAGTTTAGATACTGATTTTAAATATCAGGAAAGCATTAATTCTCAGGAAAATTATTTTCCGAGTCCTGCAGTTTTTGTGTACACCCTACCCAATATTTGTGTGGGTGAAATCAGTATCAGACATAAAATGCAGACAGAGAACGCTTTTTTCGTTTTGGATGAATTTGATGAAAATTTTTTAAACGATTACTCGGAACAGATTTTACAGTCTGGAAAGGCTGATAAAGTATTGTGTGGCTGGGTAGAACTATATCAGGAAAGTTATAATGCTTTCGTATATTTGCTGACTTTATAAATGTAACAATATAACAGTGTAACACTATAACAATCTTAAAATTGGTAAACTGATACATTGGTAAATTAAAGAAATTATGGAAAACTTAAGAGAAGAATTAAAACACAAAATCGTAGAAGTCCTTAATTTAGAAGACATTGCAGTGGAAGAAATCAAAGATACAGATCCTTTATTCGGAGGAGGTCTTGGATTGGATTCTATCGACGCTCTGGAATTAATCGTACTTCTTGATAAAGAATACGGAATAAAATTAGCCGATCCGAAAAAAGGAAAGGAAATTTTTACGTCTATCGATACAATGGCTAAATTCATTGAAGAAAACAGAACAAAATAAATTAATATACCAATGTATCAATGTAGCAGTCTAGCAATTGGTAAACTGTTACATTGATATATTGTTACATTATAAAATTAAGATGAGTCAAAAAATTGCCATAACAGGAATGGGAATCATTTCCGCCATTGGGAACAATGTGGAAGAAAATTTTGTTTCGTTAACGACCGGAAAGCATGGAATTTCAGACATTAGCCTGTTTGAGACCCGCCACGCCGGAAATATTAAAACGGGAGAGATAAAATTATCTAATGAAGAGCTTGTTGAAAAACTTCAGCTAAATGAAGATAATAACGCTACAAGAACTTCTTTATTAGGAATGGTTGCTGCAAAAGAAGCTGTAGAAAGTGCCGGAATTTCCGATATTAATGAATATAAAACAGGTCTCATTTCCTCAACCAGCGTTGGCGGAATGGATGTTACGGAAAAATATTTCTACACTTACGAAGACTTCCCTGAAAAGCAAAAATATATTGACGCTCATGATGCAGGAAATTCGTCATTGCTGATTGCAGATTATTTAGGTTTAAAAGGCATGGTTTCAACCATCAGTACAGCCTGTTCGTCTGCTGCCAATGCGATTATGATGGGCGCAAAACTGATTAAAAACGGAGTTTTAGATCGTGTCATTGTTGGCGGAACAGATTCACTTTCAAAATTTACTTTGAACGGTTTTAATACCCTGATGATTTTGACGGATTCTTATAATACTCCATTTGATAATGACAGAAAAGGTCTGAATTTGGGTGAGGCAGCCGCTTTCATTGTTTTGGAATCTGATGAAGTTGTTAAAAAACAAAATAAAAAAGTTTTAGGTTATCTTTCAGGATACGGAAATGCCAATGACGCACATCATCAAACCGCTTCTTCAGAAAACGGACAGGGTGCTTATTTAGCGATGGAAAAAGCGTTAAAAGTTTCTGGTTTAGAGAAAGAAAGCATCGATTATATCAATGTTCACGGAACGGCAACTCCGAATAATGATTTGTCCGAAGGAATTGCGATGATTAGAATTTTCGGTGAAAACAATGTTCCTGAATTTAGCTCTACAAAAGCATTTACAGGTCACACTTTGGCTGCTGCTGCGGGAATTGAAGCAGTATATTCATTATTGGCGATGAACAATAATGTAATTTTTCCGAATCTGAATTTTAAAACAAAAATGGAAGAATTTGATTTAACGCCAGTGACTGAACTCAAAGAGAAAAACATCAATCATGTTCTTTCCAATTCATTTGGTTTTGGAGGAAATTGTTCAACTTTAATTTTCTCAAAATCATGATTCCAGTTTATATTAACAGTACGGCTTGTATCTCTGTTCAGGACACTTTAAATGAAAATTTTTTCACCAATCTTAACCCTGTCAATTCACCTCAGGTTTTAAAAGCTATCGAACCGGTTTACAAAGAATTCATTCCGCCTGCAATGATCAGAAGAATGTCTAAAACGGTAAAAATGAGTTCAGTAGCTTCAAATTACGCTTTAAAAGAAGCCGGAATTGAAAAGCCTGATGCTGTTATTGTGGGAACAGGAATAGGCTGTTCTCAGGATTCTGAAAAATTCTTAAAAAATGTTCTGGATAATAATGAAGAGTTTTTGACTCCGACGTTTTTTATTCAGTCAACTCACAATACTGTTGCGGGACAAATTGCTTTAGGATTGCAATGTCACGGTTATAATTTCACGTATGTAAATACTTCTTCATCTCTGGAATTTTCATTGTTGGATGCCAAATTGCAGATTAATGACGGCGAAGCAGAAAACGTTCTGGTAGGTTCAACAGACGAGCAAACCGACCGAACAATGGAATTGTATAAATTAAACAAAACCATTAAAAAAGAAGAAAATCTTCCCGTTGATTATTTGAATTCCAATACAGATGGAGCGATTTGGGGCGAAGGTGCAAGTTTTTTTGTTTTAGGAAAAGATAAAACAGAAAATTCTTACGCTCAATTAAAAGATATTCAAATCATTAATACATTAGATTTAGAAGAAACTCCAAAATTTATTGAAGATTTCTTAGTTAAAAATAATTTGAAAACAGATCATATTGATGCTATAATTTTAGGTTTCAGCGGAGATGCAAAATCGGATGTTTATTATACAAAAGCAATGAATTTATTTGAAAATTCTGCATTATTATATTACAAACATTTGAGTGGAGAATTCAATACAGCAAGTGGTTTTTCAACATTTATGGCTTGTCATATTCTTAAAAATCAGGAGATTCCAGAAGTGATGATGATTAATTCTGTGAAGACGAAAGAAATTAAAAACATTCTTCTTTATAATCATTTGGGTGGGAGCGATCATAGTTTGGTTTTGTTGGAGAAAGCTTAATTTCTTAAATGTAATAAACCTGAAGCTTTAAATACTACTTGAAGGGAAAGAAAAATTTAATTCAAAACAATAAAAGATGAAACATTATCAATTTATCCTATTTTATCTTTTCTGTAACGTTTTTATTTATGCGTTTCATGGAACTTTCTGGGTGTATTTATTTTGTTTTTTCCTGTTTTCTGCGGTGGTTGTTTGGGGTTCTTTTGATATAACTTTAGGATATTTCGTCAACAGCGTTACTCACAAAAGAACAAAAATTAAAGAAATTGCTTTGACTTTTGATGATGGACCCACTGAATTTACTCCGAAATTTTTAGATTTATTAAAAGAAAACAATACAAAAGCTACTTTTTTCTGTATCGGAAAACAGATTGAAAAATATCCTGAAACCTTTCAAAGAATTACTGCCGAAGGTCATACCATTGGAAATCACACCCTTTCACATTCTAACAACACCGGATTTTTATCAACTTCAAAAATGATTGAGGAAATTGATAAATGTGATGAAGTGATGTTAAATGTGGGAAATATAAAAACTAATTTATACCGTCCACCTTTCGGTGTCACTAATCCAAATATTTCAAAAGCAATCAAAAAGACTCAAAAACAAAGCATCGGTTGGAATGTTCGCTCGTTAGATACGGTTACAGATAATGAGAAAAAAATTTACCAAAAAATCACAAAAGGATTAAAAAAAGGAAGCATCATTCTTCTTCACGACACTTCCGAAAAAACGTACAATGTGTTGAGAGATTTATTAGTATTTTTGAAGGAGAAGAATTACTCAACTTTTACAGTTGATTCAATGAATAAAAATCAAAAAAAATGATTAAAAATATTGCTTTCCTCGCCTATTTATTAGTTTCCAGTTTCTTTTTTGCTCAAAATACAGCAATGTCTGGAACGGAGGCAAAATCATTTGTAGCCAAAGTTTCGTCGGAAACCAAAGAAATAAAAACTTTGCAAAGTGATTTCACCCAAACCAAGAAAATGGATTTTTTGGATAAGAGTATCGTAACGTACGGAAAAATGTCTTTAAAAACTCCGAGTATGCTAAGCTGGAAGTATACGAAACCTTATCAGTACAGCATTATTTTTAAGGATAATAAAATTTTCATCAACGATCAGGGCAAGAAATCTTCTGTGGATGCAAAAAGCAAAACTTTTGAAAAAATCAACAAACTGATTGTCGGAAGTTCAAACGGACAGATGTTTAATGATCCGGAATTTTCTGTGACTTATATAAAAAATGCCAATTTCAATATTGCAAAATTTACCCCGAAATCTGCACAATTGCTGAAATATATTAAGCAGATCGAATTGAGTTTTCCCAAAGGGCAATCAACGGTTTCGCAGGTTAATATGACAGAAGCTTCGGGAGATACAACGAATATTGTTTTCAAAAATACAAAGATCAATGCGCCGATTGCTGCTTCAGAATTCAGTTTATAGCCTGATTTTCTTATTGTTCGTTTCATGTAAAACGTACAGATTAACGGATGTAAAACCTGTTTCCAATTCTGAAAAAACAGTTGAAAATTTATATTTTTCTTCCAAAGAAGACTATGTGTATAAATGTCAGATGGACATTTACAGTAATCACGTAAGCGGAATTTTAATAGTAAAAAAGCTTAACGAAAGCACTCACCGTGTTGTTATGACTTCAGATTTCGGAAATAAATTAATTGATTTTGAAATTTCAGATAATAATTTTAAACTTAATTATGTTCTTCCCGATTTAGATAAAAAAATGGTCATTAATTTTTTAAAGAATGATTTTCAGGAACTTTTAAAAAGAAAATATCCTGTGAGTGAAAGTTTCGAAAACGAAAATTCTAATATCTATCTTTCAAAAATTGATAAAAAAACATATTACTTATTCTTTAATAAAGAAAATAGTTTACTGAAACAAATCGTTTATACTAAAAATAATAAGGAAAAAATCGATTTTACTTTTGATGCAAAAAAACATATCTTCGCTGACAGTTTGAATCTTCAACACAAAGATTTCAAGATCAATATAAAACTATTTCAAATAACTGAAACAGAATAATATGCAGACCATCCTTACAGATTTTTATACATTACAATCATACGAAAAGGCAGAAAGCGGAAGTTTTGTCGCCAATATTACATTAAATCAAAACCATGATATTTTCAAAGGTCATTTTCCGGGAAATCCTGTAACACCGGGCGTTTGTATGATGCAGATCGTAAAAGAACTTACTGAAGAATTTACAGGCAGCGAATTATTTTTAAAGACGGCTTCCAATGTGAAGTTTATGGCGATCATCAATCCTTTTGAAACGCCTGAATTAAAACTTCAGCTGGATATCAACGAAAGTGATGAAGAAGTGAAAGTAAAAAATACAACTTCTTTTGGCGAGACTATTGCATTAAAATTGTCAGTAAATTATAAAAAATTGACATAATGAAACTTATCTTTTCATTTTTAACAGCCTTCTTCCTTTTCTTTCAATCTGGTCTTGAATCGTTGAGAGAAAGTTATGCAAAAGCCAATTCGTCGAATACCAATACCGAGGCTTTTATTAATACAGCAGAAAAAACTTCAGGCTCGGATCCTGTGATCCAAGGTTATAAAGCCGCTGCAAAGATTATGGAAGCAAAAATTACCAAACAGAACAGAAAAGCACTTGTGAAATCCGGAGCGACAGATCTGGAATCTGTTATTAAATCTAATTCTAATAACATCGAGCTAAGGGTAATTAGAATGAGTGTTCAGGAAAATATTCCTAAAATTGTCGGATATCGCGGAAGTCTTAAAGATGATAAAGTATTTATTCTTGCTAATTACGGAAAGCAAAATACGGCTTTAAAAAACTATATTAAAAGATTTGCTGCTCAGTCAAAAACAATGACTGCTGAAGAAAGAGCAACATTAAAATAAAACAATGACCCTTCCTGAAGTACGAAATGCAATTTCTGAAAAGAAAATATGTGTTTTAATACCTACTTACAATAATGAAAAAACTCTGAAAAGAGTGATTGATGGTGTGTTAGATTACACTGAAAACATCATTGTTGTAAATGACGGATCAACCGATTCTACTCAGAATATTTTACATCATTATCCACAAATAAATGTAATTAATTTACCTGAGAATAAAGGAAAAGGGAATGGCTTGAAAATTAGCTTCAGAAAAGCAAAAGAATTAGGTTATCATTACGCTATCACGATTGATTCTGACGGACAGCATTATCCTGATGATATTCCTGTTTTTGTTGAAGCTTTATTAAACGAAAAAGAAGACGTTTTATTAATCGGAAATCGGAATATGTCGCAAGACGGAATTCCTAAGAAAAGCAGCTTTGGAAACCGTTTTTCTAATTTCTGGTTTTGGTTTGAAACGGGAATCAAGCTGGAAGATACGCAATCCGGTTATCGATTATATCCTTTACATAAGATTCCGAAAAAATATTTTACTCCCAAATTTGAGTTTGAGATTGAAATTATTGTAAGAACTGCCTGGCGACACGTTCATGTAAAAAATGTTCCGATAAAAGTGTTGTATGATCCTGCGGAAAGGGTTTCGCATTTCCGACCTTTTAAGGACTTTACGAGAATCAGTATTCTGAATACGATTTTAGTAACGATTACTTTAGTCTATATTATTCCACGAAACTTCGTGAATAATTTCAAAAAAAAAAGTTTTAAAAGATTCATAAAAGAAGATGTTTTAGAAAGTGACGGAAGCAATCGTATTAAAGCATTTTCTATTGCGTTGGGCGTTTTCATTGGGTTTTCTCCGTTTTGGGGATTCCATACATTATTGGTGATTTCGCTATCTGTCCTTTTTAAGCTGAATAAAGTTTTGGCTTTTGTTTCTTCCAATGTGAGTTTGCCGCCTTTCATTCCGTTTATTATTGCCGCATCATTATTTTTAGGATCGCCATTCGTGCATGGAGAAAGCAATCTTTTAAGTCAGGAACTTAATTTTGAATTAATTAAAAACAATCTTGTTCAATATATTATCGGAAGTTTTATTTTAGCCACTTCAATGTCTGTAATTTCCGGTGTTGCGACTTTTCTTTTCTTGAATAAACTAAGCCCGGAGAACGATTAATCAATAAAAAACTGCAAAGCCTTTCGACCTTGCAGCATGAGAATAGTTGTTATTTAATTGATTATTTCTTTGTTACTTTTTGAGAAAATTTCTGTCCGTTTTTATCTGTTACGATCAACATATAATTCCCTGCGCCTAATTCTTTAATTGAAATTGAATTTCTTTCTACCTTCGTTTGTAAAACCATTCTTCCACTCATTTCATAGACTTTAGCATCTACAGGAACGAAATCTTTTTTAGTTTTGAAATTAATCAAATCATCCGTTGGATTTGGATAAACCGTGAAAACTTCCTGAACCGTCTCAACTTCTTTAGTATTTAAGAATGATCCTTCTATTACGTTTAGCGTCGTGTTCGGAGTTACATTATTAATAATATCAACCAATCCTGAAGGCCATTTTACCACCACTTTGGTAATTGCCGTAGCCTGACCGATTCCGAAATGTGCGTTTAATGTACTCATATTTCCGAATCCTGTTCCGCTTTGTACATCACGAATCTGTTTTCCCCAAGCACCATAAATCTCAACTCTTGCCCCGATTCCGTTTCTGTTACTTTGAGTTCCTTTTAAGGTTACTTTGAGCCATTTATTGGTATTTCCGGCATTCATCAAAACACTGTTTCCATTCTGAATATCGAGGAATCCGTCATTATTTAAATCCCCGATAGGACGATCGTAATAACCTAAATTATAAGCATTTGGGTTTGGAGTAAACATAAAATCACCATTTCCGAACATGATTGTGTTACTTGCACCCAAAATGTCTAAAAACCCATCATTATCAAAATCATGAGTAACATATTCTCGGCTCAAAGCATTTGTTGCATCATAACCTGAACCGGCTGATTTATCAGTAAATGTTCCGTCGCCATTATTCTTCATCACTTTGCTTAGACCGTTGCTTGTAGAATTAATACCGATAACTGCATCCATCCAGCCGTCATTATTAAAATCTCCCCATGCCGAAGACCATGTCTGAGTAGCATTAGCCATATTTGCCGTAGCAGCCACATTCGTGAATGTTCCGTTTCCATTGTTTTTGTGCAGTTCATCGATGTTTCCGCCGGGACCTGAACCGCCACCACTACATTTAGCGATATATAAATCCATATCACCATCGTTGTCATAATCAATCCAGATAGAACCGTAATTTCCACCGGAAGGGAAATCTCCCAATCCGCCTTGGTTGTGATTCATATTGGTTCCGTCGTTCATGTAATATCTGTTCGGACCATTATCGTCACACACGAAAGCATCCAGTCTTCCGTCATTATTAATATCGATAAAATTTGTTCTCTGTACTAAAAAAGATTGTGGCTTTTTCTCAGAAGTAAATCCTGTACCGTTTGCATTAGCTTTCACCAAAGCAATTCCGCTTCCTGAACCATAAACAAGATCATTATAGCCGTTATTATCATAATCTCCCGCAGCAATACTCCAAGAGGGCGTTATCGTTGTTGTTGGGACTGTATAGGTAATATTGTTGAATCCACCTCCTGGCTGTTGATAAGAAATCATAATTTGTGTAGCACTTACCACAGAAACAATATCATCAAGATAATCTCCGTTCATGTCTACGATACAATTATTAAAATTTCCGGCAATCGATACTGGTTGCGAAACAAAAGACAGACGATCCGGAGTAACCACTATAACAACTTCAGAGAGATTAATATTAAACCCTAAAGAAGAATATTTGTTGTCAAAGGCTATATAATACGTTGTTCCGGCAACTGCATTAAAAGTCACTTGAGAAAATGTTCCTGTAAAATCATCATTGGCAGTCAAACAAGTCAGCGCTCCGCAATTCCCTGTAAAAACCATCATACGAGTATCGGCATTCTGTCCGGCTGCGGATGTGGTAATTTTTATTGTCTTATTTTCTGTAGGAGTATATTTATACCATAATCCTTTCAAGCCCGGTGCTCCCAAAGAACACGCCGTTATTGGTGCATCTCCTGTAACAGCCGGAGCTGTAACTGTTCCTACGGCCAAAGGAACTGCGGTGGCACATGTTAATTGCGCGGTTCCCCATGCAACATTTAGCATGACTACAAAAAGGGATAGATTTCGTTTCATTTTAATCAGTTCGTTTTATTGGTTATTATTAATTTTTATGGACAGTTCTGATTTAATGTATTGATCCACTGTTTTAAAAGATCAACCCCTTCATCATGAACAATCGTTCTGCCCAGTAAAGGCATTCTTGTATTTTCATTAACAGAATTAAGTCTGAAATGCATAACGGATTTGTTAGGATTCCCCGGTGTGATAATTCTTTCCAATGAAGGATCAATTGGTTCGTCAGCCATTACACAAATCCCTAATTTTGATAAAACGCTCGTCTGACTGAAGCTTAAACGAATCGCACGATAATCACAACGTGCATTGTCCTGATGGCAGTGTGCACAGTTAATATCCAGATAAGATCTCAATCTGATATCTAAAGGCTTGCTCGTATCTTTATAATTTACAGTAGAAACGATATTGGAAGAATAACTTTGCAGATAACCTTCATCCACTAATTTCTGAAGCTGGTTTTTAATTCCGTTTGGATAATTGTAGGAAACATTCAAATTCTGTGGTTTTACGCCAATTGGGATCGGTTTGTTATCTAATTTATGACACGCCAAACATTCTGTTTCAGATGGAATTCTGTAATCGGTGGTAACAACTTCGTTATTATCTTTTTTAAATGTAATATTTTTGGAGCTTCCGCTTGTAAAATCTGTTCCGGTTACCAGTTCTGCTTCCGTCTGAGCATCATTCCATAAATATTCTGCGAAAATCCAGCCACTTGATTTTTTAATCATCAATCGGGTTTCAATAATTTTTGTAGTATTACCCGGCTGTATCGTATTGTAATAAAAGTTTTTGATTAAAACAGTTCCTACCGGAAAATTCAATGTCTTATCATCTGCATCATAACTTGCTTTCACGCCGCTTGGCATCCAGATAAATCTCTTTTTAGAAGCATAATCTGTAAAAAGAGAACTTGCCGGCTCGTAAGGAATCACTTTTGTATTGGGAATCAGATTTTTAAGATCTCCAGTAAAGAATGCGTAGGTTGACAATTTTGTATAAGGAACTGCATCAATATTGAAATTAACAAATGAAGTTTCAGTTTCAACGCTTTCTATTTTTTCGTCACTTTTACAGGAAAACAGGATTAAAAAACACAATAAAGATAATAAGTAAAGTTTTTTCATTCACATTCAATTTAAAAAAACGAATATAAATAATAAATCTACTGTCCACCAAACATTTTTATCAACAAAAACGACAATTCAGTTAAAATACAAAGACACAACGATTAAATTAAAATAAATTCAATAACAAAAACCCATAAAACATTAATAAAACACAAATCAAATCTTTAAGAATTTTAAGTAAATAGAATGAATACAAATAACTTTCAGCCCGAAATTATTACACGAAATCTGAAATTATTTTAACTTTTTTAATGTTTTATATAAATATTTTTCCACATTTTCTTTATCTGGAACAGTTGTGATTTCTTTAGTCAATGCTTTTTCGAATTCTGTTTTTGCTTTAGCATATTCTTTTTTATTAAAATAATATTTTCCAGCTTGATAGTAAACCAGCCAAAAATCCGGATTCAAAGATTGATAATGACTGATAAATTCTTCTGAAAGCATTTGTTCTTCATGATCGATGGTATCTTCAATCTTAGAACTTAGCTTTTTATATTCCTCATAATTTTTGAATTCCTGAGAATCTACAAATGGATCTTTCGCAATATTTAAATCTGATCTTGAAAATTTTCCGCTTTTTAATCTTTTGTCGGAAAAAATTTCATTTAAATCATAACAGACAAATTCGCCCAACTGATAAGGATTCGAAGACACCCAAACCAGTTTTTTCTGAGGCGAAAAGATCACTGCATGATGTGCCAGCAATTGATTGATAGCCTTTTCATTTCCAAAACCTATTTTCTCACTTTTTAATCCTGATTTATCTCTTAAAATTGAAGCCATTTTCTCAGGATTCAACTTCTTATTTTCCTGCAAAAGTTCCTGCAGTTTTTCGTAGCGATATTCAGAATGACTTTCTACAATATGCTTTTGATTTCTCTTATCATCTTTATAAGCATCCGATTGAAAATGATTGGTACAAAAAATCTGACTCGTATTTTCTACTTTATATACCCCAAAGTTATCCGGAGAAACTTCAATAATCACCGCATTTTTATCATTCGCACTTCCCACTAAAATCGATTCTGAAACGAAAACTTTTCGCTTTTTGGCAATCGCAATCGCTTCATTAATGTTCTTTGCATATTGTAAAATTTCCCTTGTCACCAATGAAATCGGAGTTTTTGCCGTCAACGGAATTTTAGATTTTCCTGCATTGATGGTTACCGTAATTCCTTCTTTATTCATTCCTGAAACGACCCCGATCATGCCAGGCCAACTTACAGACAGGTAAGGAATTCCTTCTTCCGGTTCTACAAATTCAACCAATTTATTTTTCGCAAAATCATCACCAACATAAAAGTCAAAATCTCTTCCAATCAGCAAATCTCCGTCTTCCGTATTTTCATTCCAAACTGCGAGCGAAGTACAGCCAACCACCATCAGATCCTGCATTGCATGACCGATGTCGTGCGCTCCGTGTAAATACATACTTCTTAAAAATTTTGGAGCAATAAAATCATATTTATCTGATGAATACTGAGACAAACCGTACAATTCTGCCTGATAATCTTCTCTTACATTCAGAAACATTTTTCTGTTGTACCATTTTAAAAAACCTCTTAAAAGATTTTGCTTAAATTTCGACGGAACAAAACCTTCAACTTTAGAAAAGAAAATTTCTTCCTGTTTTTGCATCAGATTTTGCGTTAAAGCTCCATTATTATAACCCAACTGCAAAGGATTTCCTTTAATATATAGCTCCCAGAGCTGTTGTTTATTTTTCGTTAAATAATTTTGATTAAAGCTAAAAGTAGAATCGTTGATTTTATTAACCTTCGGAATTTCAAGGGAATATTGTTTTACATCAGGAATGTGTTTAATGGATTTTCTTATCCCACACGACACTAAACTAAGAGTTAAAGCAATGAAAAATATTAACTTATTTATGTCATTTCGACGAAAAGAGAAATCTACTCTTAAAAAATGAGACTCTTCACTACGCTTCGTTTCTGTATTGATGACAGGGTGTATATTAGTTTTCTTCACCTTTATTTTTATTAATCATTTGTGTCAATCGCTCATCGAGCAATTCTTTCCCTAAAATTTCAGCACAGGTATTAAAAGCTCCAATCGTACAGCCTAAAATCCCGTGCATATTAACAGATTGCCCAGTAAGAAAAAGATTATTGATCTTCGTTCTTGGAGAAACCATTGTTTGCAAAGGATTCTCAGAGTTTTTGATATAGCCGTACATATTTCCTTCAAAGCTTCCGATATAATCACGGTAGGATAACGGAGAAGAGGTATGAATATTTTTAATACAATTTCTGATATTCGGGATTTTTTTTTCTAAAGCAGTAATCATTTTTTCCGCTTTTTCCATTTTGAATTTTTCATACAATTCTCCCCTTTCATGTTCGTCTGCAACAGTATTAACCGTTTTTTCCCACTCTTTCACTTCATTAAAATCCATGTATGAAATGGCGGTCAGACTTTCTGCAAATTCAGGTTCATATTTCGATTGAGTACAAGAAAGCATATACGTTTCCGGCCATGAATTTTTCTTATACCGATACGCATTCCAAACCAATTCTTCGTCGGAATAATGGTAAATATTATAATTAAAATTCGAAATCGTATGAGGTTTTAAAACCAAATAAACACTGAAACAAGACGACACAGGTTCCCAACTTAAAACCCTATTCAAAAAGGATTTCTTTAAACGTTTTTCACCAATTAGTTTAATCGTCGAACGAATTTCTATATTGGAAATAAATTGTCTCGCTGAATATTCTTTTCCAGCTTTCGTTTTTACGCCTGTTAAGGAATTATCTTCATTAAAAATAAATTCGGAAACTTCAGAATGTTTATGAATTTCCACACCATATTGACGAAGTTTTCTAATTAATAATTTTGAAATCTGACTTCCGCCTTTTACACATTTGTAAGCACTTTGAATGTACGAGTTGACCGTCAAAGCATGCACGTAAAATGGAATATTTTCAGAATCTCCACCGTATAAAAAATTTGAACCTAATAAGACAGATTGTAGTTTTTTATTCTGCGTAATCGATTCAATAAATCTTTTGGTATTGAGATGCAGAATTTCTTCATTGTAATGATCTTTCCCAACCACATTATATCTCGGAAACTGATTGCAAACCCGTTGAATTTCTTCACAATAATTTTCAAGATTTTCTCTTTCTTCCGGAAAATAGTGAAACAACTGTTCAATAAAATTTTCATAACCCTGAGCGTGAGGATATTCTATCTCGTCTTCTTTGAATGTGATTTTATCGTACCCATCTTCATCCATTTTCTGAAGCTCCATCTCATCCATAATTTCCAGATAAGAAAAAAATTGATGAAGATTCTGCCCTCCTGAAAGTCCTCCCAAATAATGAACTCCTGTATCAAAAATCAATTTATCACGGGAAAAAGTCTGTAAATTTCCTCCGTATTGATTATTTTTTTCCAGAACACAGACTTTCAGACCTTCCTTCGCCAAGATTAGAGCAGAAACAAGACCTCCCAATCCGCTGCCGATTATAAGTATGTCAAATTCTTTTTTCAAAAGAGAAAGTGGGTTTCTTTAAAAGATAAATTTAGAAATTAACGCTTTTGTCGTTAGTATTGAACATCGTTTATATTCCTACCGAATGACAAACTATGCAAATAATAATCAGCAACAAATTAAAATTAATTCTAAATCTTAAATAGGTTGAGTTTAAAATTAGTTTTTCAGGAGTAAAAGTAGGAAATTTAATCAATATCATCCCAAAAATCAAAGTAATTGAACCATTGAAGAGGATATTTCTTAATCATGGTATCAAGATTTTGGGTATATGAATTCAAAAGCCCCTGTGCATCGCGCTTTTTAATATTTTGGGCAACTCTTGCGTATAAATGATAATGAAGATTTTTCTCTTTCATTACGTATACATACACTACAGGAACACCCAATCGAGAGGCAATCATAAAAGGACCGGCAGGAAATTTTGCGCTTTTCCCAAGCAAATCTCCTTCAAGAAATTTAGACCCTTCAAAATAACGGTCGCCTGTAAAACAGATCAATTCATTCTTCGACAGTGCTTCATTGATCTCAAAAATATGCGACATATCTTCTTTAACATAGATAAATTTAATGCTGCTCGCTTTTACTGAAACACTTTCCAGATATTCTTTAATAACTGTAACTTCCTGATCTGTTGTGACTAAATTAATCTGACAATCAAAATCAATATCCGCAAAGAAATGTTCTGCAATTTCGAAATTACCAATGTGGGCACTTATTAAAACGCCGCCTTTTTTTTCTGCTAAAAGATTTCGCAGGTTATCAATTCCGTCAAATTCGTAGGTATATTTTTCTCTCAATCCGGCGGAAATTGCCGTTTTATCAATCAAAATTGTTCCGAAAGTGAAGTAGCTTTTAAATAAAGAGATTTTTGTCTTCCAAAATCCGTAATTCAGTCTTTTCTGGAAGTAATAGGTAAAGTAACGATTGCTCTTTTTTTCAAACAGAAAATAATAAAAAGCAACAAAATAAAGGACAAAATATGAACTTCTGATTCCGATATTTCTAATGCACCAGACGAAAATTTGGTATCCCAGAATCGTCCCTTTAGATTTACCTTTCCACTTGTTCATAGTATTAATTTAGCAATAAATCAATCTAGCAATGTAACAATATTTTAAACATTGGTAAATTGCTGGATTGTTATATTGTTACATTTTTAAAGTAAATTTTTAATCGATAATTATGCGTTTTTTTCAGCTATTTTACTTTCAATTGTTGAATAGAAATCTTCAAAAGTGATGATTTCCTTAAAGTCAGCTTCACCCAATTTCACACCGAAATTAGACTCGATCACCACTACCAAATCAATATAATCTAAGCTGTCTAAGCCTAACGTTTTTTTAAAGTGTGCATCATTGCTAATTTCATCGCCGTCTACCTCGAATTCATTCACTAAAAAGTCGTTGACAATCGCAACAATTTTTCCCCTTTCCATGTTTTTAGTTAAATTTTTTAATAATTAATGCGGAATTAGTTCCCCCAAATCCGAAAGAATTCGACAAAAATACGTCAATTTTTTGACTTTTTGTTTCAGTGACAATATTTATCTTTTTAGCCTCATCGTCAGGGTTTTCCAGATTGATATTTGGCGCTACGAAATCATTCTGCATCATTAAAATGGAGTAAATAACTTCACTTGCACCCGCCATCCAGCATTCATGCCCTGTCATAGATTTTGTAGAACTCACCGGAATTTCACTCCCGAAAATTTCATAAATCGCCTTAGCTTCATTTGCATCACCAAGCGGTGTAGAAGTCGCATGAGCATTAATATAATCGATTTCATTTACCGTAAAACCTGATTGTTTTAATGCCCTGCCCATTGCCAAAGCAGGTCCGTCGACATTGGGCGTAGAAATATGTCCTCCATTTGAAGAAAAACCATAACCAACGATTTCTGCAATAATATTTGCTCCTCTTTTTTGTGCCGATTCTAAACTTTCAACAATTAAAGAAGCACCACCACCGCTTGGAATCAAGCCATCTCTATCTTTATCGAAAGGTCTTGATGCTTTTGTCGGTTCGCCTTCTCTCACAGAAAAAACACCCAATCCATCAAAACTTGCCATTGAATACTTATTGGTTTCCTGAGCTCCACCACAAACAATCATATCCTGAAAACCGTTCTTAATCATCATATAAGCCAGCCCTAAAGAATGTGACCCGCTTGCACAAGCTGCACTGATGGTTAAATTGATTCCTCTCAATTTAAAAATTGTAGAAAGATTCATCGTCACCGTAGAGTTCATCGATTTAAAAATCGCTCCCGAACCCATTAAAGTCGTATCTTTTTTTTCTCTTGCGATGTCAATAGATTCTACAACTGCTTGGGAAACGCTGTCATTTCCGTATAAAATCCCGACTTCGTTATTATCTAAAAAGTCTTGGTCAATATTTGCCTGTTTTAAAGCATCAAGCGTAGCGATATAAGCATACTCGCTTTCTTCGCCCATGCTTATGCGTTGTCTCCGGTTCAAAAGATTCTTCAAATCCGGTTTTGGAACTACGCCCGTTAATCCTGATCTGAAACCAAATTCTTTTCTTTCATCCACCAAAACAATACCGGACTTACCCTGAAAAAGAGATTCTTTCACCTCATCCAGAGAAGTTCCGATGCAGGAATAAATTCCCATTCCGGTAATGACTACCCTATTTTCCATTTGAAATCTTAAGTTTTAGATTGCAGTTTTCAGCTATTACTATAACCTATTATCTGCTCACTGATTTTATGAATAAATTCCGCCGTTGATATTAATTACTTCACCTGTAATGTAAGAAGATTTTTTGGAAGCTAAAAACGCTACCAAATCTGCCACTTCTTCCGCTTCACCAAATCGGTTCACAGGAATCATTGCTTTCAATTCGTCTTCATTAAATTCCTGAGTCATATCTGTTTTAATGAATCCCGGTGCTACTGCATTTACCGTAATGTTTCTTTTCGCAACTTCCTGTGCCAAAGCTTTTGTAGCTCCCACCAAAGCACCTTTTGCCGCAGAATAATTTGTCTGACCTGCCGTTCCTTTTACTCCGGAAACAGAAACCATATTGATAATTCTGCCGTATTTGTTACGCAACAATTTTTGAATAAAGAAATTGGTTACGTTGAAAAATCCATTTAAACTCGTGTTGATCACAGCATTCCAGTCTTCGCTCGGCATCCACATAAATAATCCGTCTCTTGTGATCCCGGCGTTATTTACAATGATTTCAACAATCGCTTTTGGATTATTTTCCTGCCATTCGGTTAAAACCTTTTGAGTTTCTTCAGCATTTCCTACATCGAATTTAAGAATTTCTCCTGTAGAACCCAATTTTTCAACTTTCGCCAACGTTTCTTTCGCTGCGGCTTCGTTTGAAGTATAATTAATTAAAATATGCTCAATTTTATCTTCTGCCAGTTTTATACAGATTGCTCTTCCAATTCCTCTGGAGCCTCCTGTTACAATTGCACATTTCATGTGTTACTTATGTTAGTTTTAAGTATAACTTTTTTTCCTCCTTATATAAGACAATTAATTCAATAAAAAATTACATTGCTTTTAAATATTTTCTCACATTCTCCAGATACGGATACATTATCATATCATTGGAGAACGCCGGAATGATTTTTCTTATTTCATCGTACAACTCTTTTGTTGAAGATGAAACTTTATCCTGAAACCCAAGATGTTCAATCGCCTGAACAATCGTGATGGCTTCAATCGTCAATACTTCAAAAGCATTTTCAATCACTTTTCTGCAAATTACTGCAGCGTTCGTTCCCATACTTACAATATCCTGATTGTCATTATTATTAGGAATACTGTGAACATACATCGGATTCGACAACATCTGGCTTTCTGCCGTCGTGGAAGTTGCCGTAAACTGAACACCCTGCATCCCGAAATTAAACCCTAATTTACCTAAATTGACAAATGGAGGCAAAATTTCGTTGATTTTAGCATTCAAAAGATAGTTTAACTGTCTTTCGGCAAGCATTGTAAGTTTTGTAACCACAATTTTCAGCTTGTCCATTTCCAAAGAAATATAATCTCCGTGGAAGTTTCCTCCGTGATAAACGTGTTGATCTTCCACATTAATAATCGGATTATCGTTCGCTGAATTGATTTCATTCTCTAACACTTTTTCAGTGTATTCCAAGGTATCCAAAACAGGTCCCAAAATCTGCGGAACACATCTTATAGAATAATATTCCTGAACTTTTTCTTTGAAAACTTTCTCTTGCTCTTCAAAGTGAGTATATAAATGGTCTGCTCTTTTTCTGATTAATTGACTGTCGGCCAGATGTTCACGCATTATTGCCGCAACTTCCTGCTGGCCTTCGTGAAGTTTTGTTCCGTTCAGTGCTTGAGATAAATGATCATCATAAGCCTGAACAATTTCATTGATGGCGCAAGATAATTTAATCGAAATATTCGTTAACTGATTCGCTTTATGTACATTAACCACGCCAATTCCCGACATCACGGAAGTTCCGTTCATTAAGGCCAGACCTTCACGGATTTCAACCTGAATAGGCTGTAAATTTTCAACCTCAAAAACCTCTTTTGTAGATTTTCTTTCATTTTTATAGAAAACCTCGCCTTCGCCAATTAAAACCAAAGCCAAGTGTGCCAATTGAACCAAATCTCCACTCGCACCAACACCTCCGTGTTCGAAAATCAACGGTGTAATATCTCTGTTAATTAATTCTTTAAGCAAATTAACTACCGATTGATGAACTCCCGAATTTCCAAGAGACAATGTATTTAATCTTGCTAACATACAAGCTTTCACCTCATCAGCAGGAAGCGGATTTCCAATTCCCGAAGAGTGACTTCTGATTAAATTATACTGAAGCTGATGCGTATCTTCATCACTTATTTTGAATTGAGCCATCGGTCCAAAACCTGTATTCACACCATATATTACTTTATTTTTTGAAAATTCCTTCAAAAACTGAAAACTTTTATCCACTCTGGCAAGAAGTGTTTCATCCAGTTCTATTTTCTCATTCTCTATGATGATTTTTTTAAAGTCCTTCAGTTCTAAAAAGTTATTTATTTTCATTGAATTAAAAAGTAATAGTATATAATTTTGTAAATATTAATTAATTGTCATTAATTTTGCGGCAAAGATAGAAGTTATTATTAAAATAAAAAATCAAAGATGAGCAAAGAATTTGTTGACGTGCTCGTAATCGGCGCAGGACCGTCGGGTTGCGTATCTTCTTCATACTTAAAGAAGAACAATGTCAACGTAAAAGTTGTTGAAAAGACAAAATTTCCAAGATTGGTTGTGGGTGAAAGCCTGATTCCGAGAGTAATGGATCATTTTGACGAGGCAGGGCTTTTTCCGGCTTTAGATAAAATGGGTTTTGAGAAAAAATTGGGAGCTCGTTTTTTAAGAGGCGATGAAGTCTGTATCTTTGATTTCAGTAATAAATTCGGTGAAGGCTGGGACTGGACTTGGCAGGTTCCCAGAGCAGACTTTGATAATGTTCTCGCTCAGGAAGTGATTAATAAAGGTATTGATCTTGAATTTGAAACCGAAGTGATCGGAATTGAATTCAACGGAACAGATTCTATCACAACCGTGAAAAATAAAGATGGAGAGACGAAAGAAATTCACGCCAAATTTGTCATTGATTCCAGCGGTTACGGAAGAGTTTTACCGAGACTTTTAGATTTAGAAAAACCTTCGAAACTATCTCCTCACTCAGCTATTTTTTCTCATGTAAAAGACATTAACAGACAAGAAGGAACAGAAGGAACTTTGATTTCTTTTGATATTATTGAGACTGAAGTCTGGCTTTGGGTAATTCCTTTCTCCAACGGAAATACGAGCGTAGGAATCGTTGGGCCGACTGAATATATCGATAAACTTTCTGAAAATGGAGATACAGCAGAAGCGTTGAGAAAGGCAATTTCTCTTTCTGATTATTATGTAAAACGTTTCGGAGATGTAGAATTTTTATTTGAACCTAAACATCTGAAAGATTATTCCTGCTCAGTAAAAAAACTTTTTGGAGACGGATTTGCTTTGACAGGAAATGCTTCGGAATTTCTGGACCCCGTTTTCTCTTCAGGAATGGCATTTGCAACTGAAGGCGGAATGACAGCAGCAAAATTGGCATTAAGACAGTTAAACGGCGAAAAAGTCGACTGGCAGACAGAATTTGCGGACTATATTTTATATGGTGTTGATGTTTTCACAACGTATGTAAAAGAGTGGTACAATGGAAATCTTCAGGAATTATTTTTCCACCAGCCGGAAAATCCCGATGTGAAAAGAAAAATCTGTGCTGTTCTCGCAGGATATGTTTGGAATAAGAAAAATACTTTTGTGAGAATACATGACACTGCCATAAAAAATTTAGCAGAATTTATTAAAACAGAAAAAATGCAATCATAAAAAAGCGGTCTGAAAATCTCAGACCGCTTTTTATTTTTTATTTTCTCAAAGCTCTTTTATACTCTTTGCCCATCAATCTTCTGCCAGTTGCTTCATATGCTCCTGCGATTCTTCCATATTCCATTACAAAATCTTTGTTCATCGGTTTTCCTAAAACTTTATCCGCTTTCAATTCCAATACAATTTTTGAAGGATCATTTGTTTCCACAAATTTCATATCTGATGTCAATTTCGCTTCCTGTCCCACCAATCCTCCATGCCATCCTGCATAGATCCATTTAGCATCAATTATCAATGTATATTTTGCGTCGCTACCTATTTTATAAACAATGTTCGATTTACTATTCGCTCCTTTTATAAAAAATTTTAAATATTCGGAATCTTTAAATTTTTCCCAACCCGCATACCATTTTTCCCAATCTACCTCAGTTTTTTGTGGACTTGCCAAAATATCTCTCTTCCTATTATCAAGATATTGACTCTCAGTAAGATTTTCCACCTGATAAAGTGTTACTAAACTTCAGCTGTACATTAATTTCGGTTTGGTCTTTCATAAAATCAAAACTTCCGGAAATGATATTTAAGTTGTTCTGTGCGAAAGTCATACTCGCAATTATCAAAAATAAAAACAGAAATAATTTTTTCATAGTTTTTGAATTAATACAACAAATATATTATAAAAAGACAGCTCGAATGAACTGTCTTAATTATATTTTTGTTAAAATTTTAACCTCAAATTTATCTTAAATCGATAAATGTAATTGGTTTTCTGCTGTTTGGGTTAAAGACAACTTTAGACAGAATATCAAACTCAATCAATTCAATTTTCGGACTTACCCTCAGTTTTGCGCGAAAATGATCTCTGACTTCATTCACAAAGTTTTCGGAATCGCTGTTGGTGCTTATTTTAATGATAATTTCATCCAAACCAATTTCATTCGACTGAATAACGATCTGATAGCACAAAATATTATTGAAGTCATTTAAAATATCGTTCATCGCAGGAGGATACAAAGTCGTTCCTTTATATTTGATCATCTGCTGCTTTCTTCCGATTACAGGTCCTAACCTCATCGTATTTCTACCACATTGGCAAGGTTCATAATGCGCTTTTACAATATCTCCCGTTTTAAACCTTAATAAAGGTAGCGCTTCTACACCTAAAGTTGTAATTGTTAATTCTCCGCTTTCGCCATCTTTTACGAGATTCCCTTCATCGTTAAGAATTTCTGTAATAATTAATTCCGGATGCTGATGTCCTCCGATCTGATGCTCACATTCTGTGAAAGCCGTACTCATTTCTGTAGAAGCATACGTTGAGAATAATGTAATATTCCACTTTTCTTTAATTTTTTGAGATAAAATATTATCCGTGAAATCCTGACTTTTGATACTTTCTCCGATACAAACTGCACCGTAAACACTTGAATTTTTATAATCAATCCCATGTTTTTCTGCATAGTCGATCATTTTTAATAAAAACGAAGGAACGGTAATCAGATATTTAGGTTTATATCTAAAAATCGAATCCCATTGCAGTTCCGGAATTCCCGGACCCATTCTTACGACACTCGCTCCCATTTTTCTCAATCCTAAAAAATAAGCAAGCCCTGCCATAAATCTTTTGTCAATGGTTGTAATCATTTGTACAACATCCCCTTTTTTGATTCCTGCACAGGCAAAAGAAATTGCTTCGTTGTAAGCTAGTCTTTCAAGGTCATTATCTGATAATCCGAAAGTTACCGGATCGCCCAAGGTTCCTGAAGTGGTACTGTAATCAACAATTTTATCGGGAGTGATGCAGAAGAAATCGTCGTTATTCTCCTGAATATCATTCTTTGTCGTTGTCGGAATTTTCTGCAGATCTTCCAACGTCTGAATATCACCAATTCTGATATTGTTTTCTTTAAATAATCTTTGATAAAAAGGCGAATGAGCTTCAAGATAAGCCAAGAGTTCCTGAAGTTTTTGCTCCTGAAACTTTTTTATTTCCTGAAGGTCTGATTTTTCGATTGATGGATAAAATTCCAATGGTTTTGATTTTAAGGGACAAATTTATTTAATTAAAATGAAAAGATTCGGGGATTTCAACATTAAAAAATATCGAGTTTTTATATTCCATTCTGAAACTGAATATTTTGGTCATTGATTCCAAAATAAAACATATATTATAAACCGACAAATTTTAGTAAATTTGCCAACTTAATTAATCAACGATATTGATATATTACAATGAGCCAATTTAAAGAATACAAAAACCTCAACCTTATTGACGTAGCAGAGAATGTAGCGGAGTTCTGGAAACAGAATAAAACTTTCAATAAAAGTGTTGAGATTCGTGAAGGGCAACCTGAGTTTGTTTTTTATGAAGGTCCGCCTTCAGCAAACGGTATGCCCGGAATTCACCACGTAATGGCCAGAGCATTAAAGGATATTTTCTGTCGTTATCAAACCCAAAACGGGAAGCAGGTTTTCCGTAAAGCGGGTTGGGATACACACGGACTTCCGGTAGAACTTGGCGTGGAAAAAGAATTAGGAATCACTAAAGAAGATATTGGCAAAAAAATTTCTATTGAAGATTACAATCAGGCTTGCCGTGAAGCGGTAATGCGTTACACAGACGTTTGGAACAACCTTACTGAAAAAATCGGGTATTGGGTTGATCTTGAAGATCCGTATATCACGTACAAGTCAAAATATATGGAGACAGTTTGGTGGCTGTTGAAGCAATTGTATGATAAAGGATTATTGTATAAAGGTTACACGATACAGCCTTATTCTCCAAAAGCAGGAACAGGATTATCTTCGCACGAAGTAAATCAGCCCGGAGCTTACCGTGATGTTTCTGACACAACGGTTGTTGCACAATTTAAGACATTACCGGAAACATTGCCTTCATTTTTACAAGGTTTTGGAGATGTACATTTCTTGGCTTGGACGACAACTCCTTGGACACTGCCTTCAAATACCGCTTTAACTGTAGGACCAAAAATCGATTATGTTTTAGTTAAAACGTTCAATCAATATACTTTTGAGCCGATTAATGTTGTTTTAGCAAAAAATTTAGTTGGGAAACAGTTTGCGAAAAAATATAGTGAAGGGACTGACGAAGATTTTGCAAATTATACTTCAGAAAGCAAAGTTATTCCTTATAAAATTCTAGCAGAATTCAAAGGTGCTGATTTGGTTGGAATCAAATATGAGCAGTTATTAGATTATGCTAAACCTTATCAAAATCCCGAAAATGCTTTCAGAGTAATTTCAGGAGATTTTGTGACGACAGAAGATGGAACGGGTATCGTTCACACAGCTCCGACGTTTGGTGCTGATGATGCGAAAGTGGCTAAAGAAGCTACACCGGAAGTTCCGCCAATGTTGGTTTTAAATGAAAATGGAAATCCTGTTCCCTTGGTAGATTTACAAGGAAGATTTTTATCTTTAGTAAAAGATGAAGTCTACGGTTTTGCCAATGAATATGTAAAAGCAGAATATCTTAGCGAAGACGAGAAAAATACGGAATTAAATATTCAGAAAGAAAATTTAAAATCAATCATTGCAGATTTGAAGGCTTATCTTTCTGTTGATGAAAGAATTGCTTTAAAATTAAGAAAAGAAAATAAAGCTTTCAAAGTTGAAAAATATGTTCACAGTTACCCACACAGTTGGAGAACTGATGAACCGTTATTATATTATCCATTGGATTCCTGGTTTGTAAAAATGACCGCTGTAAAAGACAGATTAGTAGATTTAAACAAAGGAATCAACTGGAAACCAAAATCAACCGGAGAAGGACGTTTCGGAAACTGGCTGGAAAATGTAAATGACTGGAACCTTTCCCGTTCAAGATACTGGGGAATTCCGTTGCCAATTTGGAGAACTGAAGATTTAAAAGAAGAAATCATCATTGGTTCTGTAGAAGAATTATATAACGAGATCGAAAAATCTATTGAAGCAGGATTCATGACAGAAAACCCGTTCAAAGGCTTTGAGACTGGAAATATGTCTGAAGAAAATTATTCTTTAGTTGATTTACACAAAAACATTGTTGATAAAGTGGTATTGGTTTCAGTTTCAGGAAGAGAAATGAAACGTGAGAGCGACCTGATTGACGTTTGGTTCGATTCAGGTTCGATGCCTTATGCGCAATTGCATTATCCTTTTGAGAATAAAGAATTAATTGACAATCATAAAGCATTCCCGGCAGATTTCATCGCAGAAGGAGTTGACCAGACCCGTGGTTGGTTCTACACACTTCACGCAATTGGAACAGCAGTTTTTGATTCAGTTGCTTATAAAAATGTAATGAGCAACGGACTTGTTTTGGATAAAAACGGGGTAAAAATGTCAAAATCCAAAGGAAATACAGTTGACCCATTTGAAACATTAGCAGTTTACGGACCTGATGCTACACGTTGGTACATGGTTTCGAATGCAAATCCTTGGGAAAACCTAAAGTTTGATATCGAAGGAATTGATGAAACGAGAAGAAAATTCTTTGGAACATTTTACAATACCTATTCATTCTTTGCTTTATACGCAAATGTTGATGGATTTAAATTCGCTGAACCCGCGGTTCAAAACAGACCGGAAATCGACCGATGGATTTTATCTGAATTAAACTTATTAATCAAAGAAGTTAAGGCTTTCTACGAAGATTACGAACCGACAAGAGTGGCAAGATCAATTAATACTTTCGTGAACGATAACTTATCAAACTGGTACGTAAGATTATGCAGAAGACGCTTCTGGAAGGGAGATTATTCAGAAGATAAAATCTCGGCTTATCAGACTTTATATACTTGTCTGGAAACTGTTGCTAAATTATCTGCGCCAATCGCTCCGTTTTTTATGGATCAGTTGTATCAGGATTTAAATAAAGTAACAGGAAAAGAAACTGCGGAATCTATTCACTTGACTGATTTCCCTGTTGCAGATGAAAGTTTGATCGATCAGGATTTGGTTGAGAAAACGCATTTAGCACAATCTATTACAAGTATGGTTTTCTCTTTGAGAAAGAAAGAAAACGTAAAAGTTCGTCAGCCATTACAAAAAGTTTTGATCCCTGTTTTAGACAAGAAAACTGAGGAGCAAATTTCTGCGGTTGCAGAATTAATTAAACAGGAAGTAAATGTTAAAGAATTACAATTAATTAACGCTGAACAAGCATCCCATTTAATTGTAAAACAGATAAAACCAAACTTTAAAACGTTAGGTTCGAGACTCGGAAAAGATATGAAAGTGGTTGGTGGTGAGATTGCTGATCTTTCCGTAGAACAAATTTCGAGTTTAGAGAAAGAAGGAAAAATTGAAATCCAAGGATACGAAATCACATTGGATGATGTAGAAATTTCAACAAAAGATATTCCGGGATGGACCGTAACTTCTGACGGGAAAACAACTGTGGCATTAGATTTGACGCTAACAGAAGAATTAAAATCTGAAGGAATTGCAAGAGAATTTATCAACAGAGTTCAGAACCTTAGAAAGGAGAAAGACTTTGATTTGACAGACAGAATAAACATCACATTGGAAGAAAATTCTCCGTTCTTGAATGACATCAAGAAGAATGAAGAATATATTTCTTCAGAAGTCTTGTCAAATAAAATAGAAATTGTATCTTCACTTTCAAATTTTAACGAAATCGAAATTGATGAGGTTAATTTTAAGATAAATGTTGAAAAGAATTAACATACAGTTGGTTTTTATTCAAATCCCATTTCATAATTTTATTAAAAAAGAGAAACGAACATGTCAGACGAAAGAGTAAGATACAGTGATGCTGATTTACAGGTATTTAAAGCAATTATTAAAGAAAAAATAGAGAAAGCTGAGAAAGATTTACAGTTGATCAGAGAAAGTTTTATTAATGACCAAAATAACGGGACAGATGATACCTCTCCTACTTTCAAAGCATTTGAAGAAGGTGCTGAAACGTTGAGCAAGGAACAGAATTCTATTTTGGCGGGAAGACAGGAAAAATTCGTACGTGACCTGAAAAATGCTTTAATAAGAATTGAAAACAAAACTTACGGTGTTTGCAGAGTAACAGGAAAGCTGATTCCTAAAGAAAGATTATTGGCTGTTCCTCACGCTACACTAAGCATTGAAGCGAAAAATATGCAGAAATAACCGTAAAGGTTAGCTAGAATAAATTTGGGTTTATATTGTATTTCATGGAATACTTTATAAACCTAATTTTTAATATATACCTATGAGCGAATTATTAATTTTATTAATTATCATCGTTGCTATTGTAGGATTTTTCAACAGAGAATGGATCAAAAACAGGTTATTCCCCGATGAAAAAAGAAATTATACGATTGATGATAAGTTTAATTCTGATAAACGGGAAAGGGAAAAAGAAATCGACAGTCTTTTAAGCAAAATGGGCAACAACGGAATCAATGATTTGTCTGCAAAAGACAGAAAAAGATTGGATGAATTGTCCAAAAAATAAAAAATAAATTAAATAAAGATGGAGGCATTAATTGTACACCCAAAGAACCAAATGGAGCTGAACGCACTGAAAAGTGTGATGAAAGATATGGGAATTCGTTACGAAAAATTTCATACAAGAGGAGCAAAAACTCAAACCTTCGAGCCACGCACTCCTGCCAAAAAAGAAAATACGGGGAAACATTTTAAAGACAAACCAAAGACGAACCTGTAATGAAAAAGATTTTATTGGTAACCTTTCTTATTTTATTGATTGATCAGGCTTCGAAAATTTACATAAAAACTCATTTCAACTTAGACGACAGCATTTCTGTTCTACCGGGTTTTAAATTAACCTTTGTAGAAAATCCGGGAATGGCTTACGGACTTCATTTTGGTGGCGTTATCGGAAAATATTTCCTGGTAATTGTAAGAGTTATTCTGATAGGTGGAATGATTTATTTATTCAAAAAATGGTTAGAGCGAGGTGAATCTAATTATCTACTGATTCCTATGGCGATGATTTTTGCTGGAGCCATCGGCAATTTAATTGACGGAATGTTCTATGGTCTGATTTTCGACAGCGGAACGGTTTATGATCCAAGTATCGACCGATGGATTGGTTATGGCGGAATTTCCAAGGTCACTTCTTTCGGACACGGATATTCTACTTTCATGAGAGGTTGCGTGGTAGATATGCTTCACTTCCCTTTGGTAGATTGGAATGTTCCTGAAAGCTGGCCTTTAATTGGAGGAAAACATATTGAGTTTTTCAAATATATCTTTAATGTTGCAGATTCGGCGATTACGGTTGGAGCAATTTTGCTGTTAACTTTCAGAAAAAAAGCTTTCCCGAACGGTCTGGAATTTTAAACTATTTCACACGAATGAAAAAATTAATTAAAACTCTATTTAAAATTTTCCTGCTTCTTTTTGTTGCAGGAATTATTTTTATGGTCTGGGCAAATTACAGCATTAAGAAAAGTAGCGAAAGCTTCATTTTTTATAATATCAAAGACGTTCCTGACACAAAAACCGCTTTACTTTTAGGTACAAGCAAAAATTTAAATAATGGCTCTCCTAACGCTTATTTCGACAATAGAATAAAGGCAACCGCAGATTTATACAAAAGCGGAAAAATACAATACATCATCGTAAGCGGCGATAACAGCACCAAAGATTACAACGAACCTGAAGATATGCAATTGGCATTAATGAAATACGGAATTCCACAAGATCATATCTTTTTGGACTTTGCGGGTTTCAGAACTCTAGATTCTATAGTAAGGGCGAAAGAAATTTTCGGACAGCAAAAAATCGTTATCGTTTCTCAGAAGTTCCATAATGAAAGAGCGGTATTTTTAGCCAAACAAAACGGTATTGAAGCTTTCGGATATAATGCGGAAGACGTGAATAAATACGCCGGTTTTAAAACTAATATGAGAGAATATTTAGCCAAAACAAAAGCATATCTGGATTTGATTTTGGGAGTTGAACCGAAATTCGGAGGAAAAAAGATTTTGATTCCTTAGTTTTTTCTGTCTCGCAGATTCTGTAGATTACGTAGATTTTTTGACGCAAAGTTTTCAATTAAATAATAAATAGTTTTAAGTGAGCAAAGGTGAATCAACAAGTTGATTTGATGAAGGTTTATTTTCAAGCTTTGCAAAGCAAACTTTATTTGACTTTGCATCCTAAAATAAAAAACTTAATAATTAAATCTTTGCGTTTAAATTATCCCAGCAAAAATATTTACCAATATCACAAAGAATAAAAAACACAATCATCCTTGTAAATTCGTGAAATCTGCTGGAGAATTAACTAAATTTGCAATTCATTAATTTTTAAATATAAATTTTAAACAATGTCAAGAATTCTTACCGGCATTCAAGCCACCGGAACACCACACTTGGGAAACCTTTTGGGTGCAATTATTCCTGCGATAGAATTATCGAAACAGGAAGGAAATGAATCATTTTTATTTATCGCAAATCTTCATTCTCTTACCCAGATTAAAGATGCGAAAGAACTGAAACAGAATACCTACGAGATTGCTGCGGCTTGGCTTGCTTGTGGATTAGATACCGAAAAAACATTTTTTTACAGACAAAGTGACATTCCTGAAACCTGTGAACTTTCTTGGCATTTATCATGTTTTTTTCCTTATCAGAGATTGACTTTGGCACATTCATTTAAAGATAAAGCAGACCGTTTGCAGGATGTGAATGCAGGCTTGTTTACGTATCCTATTTTGATGGCTGCAGATATTTTATTATACGATGCGGAAATCGTTCCGGTAGGAAAAGATCAGCTTCAACATTTGGAAATTGCGCGTGATGTAGCTTCAAGATTCAATAATCAGATGGGTGAAGTTTTTGTTTTACCACAATCTGAACTGCAGGAAGACACAAAATATGTTCCCGGAGTTGATGGTCATAAAATGTCTAAATCAAGAGGAAATATCATTAATATTTTCTTACCTGAAAAGGAATTGAAAAAGCAGGTTATGAGCATTGAGTCTGATTCAAAATCTTTAGAAGAACCAAAAGATCCTGAGACAGATAAAACATTTGCCATTTATCAATTGATTGCAACGCCTGAGCAAACTGAAGAATTAAGAGCAAAATATCTTGCAGGAAACTTCGGTTACGGTCATGCTAAAAAAGAGCTTTTAGATTTAATTTTAGCCAGATTTGAAAAAGAAAGAGAACTTTTCTCTTATTACATGAACAATCTTGATGAATTGGAAACAAAACTTCAGGAAGGTGCAACGAAAACGAAAGTTATTGCAACAGAAACAATGAAAAGAGTAAGAGAAAGTTTGGGAATTTAATTTTTCAACTTAATAATATAGTTTCGGGGGGGGCG
>Ga0308171_1000589_pt1 | contig 71278 bp, 64 predicted proteins | sample PhyGR1_FD_202135 | JGI IMG/M metagenome (GOLD analysis project Ga0308171, IMG submission 202135) | Phyllosphere microbial communities from UC Gill Tract Community Farm, Albany, California, United States - DLSLSG.R1 | ecosystem: Host-associated > Plants > Phyllosphere > Unclassified | place: USA...
GCCTTCAGCTCGAAATTGACGCTGAAGAGGACCTGTACTCCATTGAACGATTTTGAAACCCGGCGCGCGCATAGCACAGCATTGCCGTTCTCGACGGTTTCCATCCCACTCCTCCATGCGGCTCCCATTCCGCAAGGCTGGTGTAAACCTTTACATGGGTGATGTAAAGGTTTACATTCGCAGTTGTTACACAGATGCGATCAATCCGTTTGACGCAACGCGCGGCGTGTGTAGTGTCCGGTCGCAGATAGACCCGAGGCTTATCTTTGTCCAATTCGCCACCAGCCACGATTGAAGACGTAGCCCGTATTGCGGAGGTATCGATTGCCACCGTATCGCGCGCCATTCACAACCCTGAAAAGGTTGCCAACTCGACGCGATTGAAGGTCAATCAAGCCATTGCCGTCACGGGCTACACCACCAATGCGGTGGCGCGTAGCTTGAGACTTGGTCGCTCGAACATGATTCTCGTGGTGGCGCCGGATATTGGCGACCCCAACTTTTCCAATATCCTCATTGGACTGGAGAATGAGGCGCGTGCCCACGGCTACGGCATATTGATCGGCCACACGCAGAACGATGCGCAGCGCGGCCTCGAATATCTGAAATTTCTCAACGCCAACCAGACGGCTGGCCTTATCCTTTTTACCGGCATTCTGCCCTTCGGCCATCAGGCGATGACGGCGCGTCTCCCGCCCAGCGTCGGCGTCTTCGAACCGATCTTCAATGGCGGCATTCCCTATGTGGGGGTCGATGACACGGCGGGCGCTCGCAAGGTCGTCGATATGCTGATTGCCGAGGGCCATGAGCAGATCGCCTTTGTTGGCGATTCGAGAGTTCGCCTCGCCTATAAGCGCAGACGGGCAGGCTTTGACGAAGGAATGGACGCGGCTGGTCTGCCGACAAGTAGCCGCATGATCCTTGAGGGCGATGGTACATTGGAAAGCGGCAGGCTTGCCGTCGAGCAGCTTTTCATGCGCGACACGTTGCCGACCGCCTTCATGTGCGTCAACGATCAGACTGCCATTGGTGTGATGATCGGCCTCTCGGCGCGCGGCTATGATGTGCCAGAGGATTTTTCGGTCACGGGCTTTGACGACATCCCGCAAGCCGTCTTCATGTCGCCGCCGCTGACGACCATTCGCCAGCCCCGCAGCGCCATCGGCAAACACGCCATGGCGCTTCTTTTGCAGCTTCTCAACAATGAAGAGCCTACAGAGCCGGAAGTGTTGCTGACACCCGATCTCGTGGTGAGAAACTCCGTTGCAGGACCTTCCCGGCGAGGCCACAAATTGCGCGACAAGAGCTAGGTGCGATCGGAGAGATCGTCAAACACTCTCAATACGTATCCCGGCGAACAGCCTCTTCCGTCTGGGATTGCGCCCAGAGTTGTGTCTGAACGGCGTTCTGAAACTCCATCACCTCACGGCGCATGGCTGTCTCGTCATATCCGAGTTCCGTCAAATGCTGAGCAAGCGCGCGGCACTCATCCCGCCAGAAACGGTTGGCTTGATCCCCGTGGAGGGTCTCCAGCATATCGACGCAACGCTGAATGTCGCGGACGCGATTTTTGACGGGAAACGCAATTACTTCGGAACGCTTGGGCACACGCACACCTGACAGCTTGAGAATCGGTTCCCAAGTTTTACGGGCTACATAGTTAACGAAGTCTGCAGACGCGAAGGGGAACCGGTTATTGGCCGCTCGACGTCGTGTTTCGCTCACGTATCCTGTGACGACTACCGCACCACCACGCATTATCCGATGTGAGAATATCTCTGTTGAGAAGATTTTTACCGTGAAACCTTACGCGAATTTCATGCTTCGCGGGGTATTTGAGCCTATTACTTGGTTGAAACGATGCCAATTTGCCCATATATTTTATGGAAAAAGAACCAGTGAAAAATTGTATCCCGCAGCATGGGATAGCGTCAGGCGAGGAGAGAGACATGTACGCGCCCCGCGTTTTCGTCAGCATGATCTGCGCCTTGCTGGTGTTTGCAGTGGCCACCTATTGGATCCATGGCTCGTTCTACACAACGCTGATCCAGACCGCTATCTCGCTTGTCGTCATTCAGATCTGTTACTTTATCGGTGTCGTCATCATGGTATCGCGTGAGAAGAAGCGCATGCGCAAGACGCTGGAGTTCCAGAAGGACAGGCCTGCTTCACCCGAGCAGTCTGGCTCGGAAAACATCGCCGCTGTCAGCCGTCGCCGCCCGACGCTGAAGGACATCTGACCGCTCTCAACTAACTGAAGCGACATCGAATATATTTCGCAGGTGCGAAATAGCACTTCCCTCTCCTCATCCCTGACATGTTTTCTCTTCAGTAATCGTGGCAAATGCTGAAGAACGGGAGCAAAGTCATGGGCTCACAATCCATCTGCGTCATCATCGCGGCGAGAAACGCGTCATCGACAATCGGTGAAGCCATCCGATCGGCACTGGCAGAGCCGGAAGTCTCGGAAGTCGTCGTCATCGACGATGCATCGACCGACGACACGTTTCAGGTTGCGAAGCACTGCGATGATCAAACCGGACGCCTGATCGTCGAGCGCTTCGATGTCAACCGTGGCCCTTCCGCCGCACGCAATCATGCGATCGGTATTTCTTCTGCACCGCTGATCAGCATCCTGGATGCCGACGACTTCTTCTTCAAGGGCCGCTTTGCCGCCATGGTGGCAGAGGATGACTGGGATCTGGTGGCAGACAACATCGCATTCATTCAACAAGGCTCACCTGCGGCTGCCAATATCGTTCCGCGACGCTTTGCGCCCCAGCATCACTTCCTGACGCTCACGGAATTTGTTGAGGGAAATATCTCAACAAGAGGCGTTGAGCGTGGTGAGACCGGCTTTCTCAAACCCGTCATTCGCCGGGCGTTTCTCGATCAGCATCGGCTTCGCTATGACGAAGCTCTGCGCCTTGGCGAAGATTACGAGCTTTACGTTCGGGCGCTCGCCTCCGGTGCGCGCTACAAGGTCATCCGCAATTGCGGTTATGGTGCCATCGTGCGCGGCAATTCCTTGAGCGGGCGACACAGCACACAGGATCTCAGGCTGCTCTATGAGGCCGATCGCAAGATCCTCGCCGACTACGCTCTTTCGGCGCAGGAGCAGGCAGTTCTCCAACAGCACGAGCGACACATTCGGGAAAAATTCGAGCTTCGTGATTTCCTCGACGCCAAGTCAACGCACGGCTTGGGCGGCGCCATGGCTCATGCTCTGCGGCGCCTTCCCGCTGTTCCTGCCATCACCAATGGGATCTGGCATGACAAGACAGCACGCTTCCGCAAGAAGCCCGCACAGCCTGCCGATATCCGCTATCTCCTGAAAGGAACGCCGCTGTCTCCCTGAAGGAGCAAGCGGCGTGTGTCACGTCAGAAGTAGTCTCGTTTGACGGTTTCGAGCACCGCCTGAAAGCGGTCCTTGCGCTCCTCCAGCCGCCCATCTGGGCTAAGGCGTGGCTCTGCACGGCTTGCCTGCCATAGCGCCAGAACAGACGGCGCTGCGAGAACCTGCTTTGCCAGCTTGCGCAACGGGCGTTGGCTCTCCGCACGAACGAGCACCTCGCCATCGTCATGCGACGGTGCAGCCTCAGACTCCACGATGACCGGTGGCGGTGGCGGCGGAAAGCTCATGCCCCAGAACTTCGAGCCCTTCTTTGCAGCTTCTGCGCGGGTCGAGACTGGAATATAACGCGGCTCGTAAGACACGCCGACACTTCCCGCCCAGTCGCTCCATTTGAAGCTGTTGATCGATTGCGAGGTGCTGACCGCGACCCATGGAACGCGGAACGCATCGGCAAGGATCGCGCCGTGCATGGATTCGGCCACGATCATTTCCGACTGCGCGATTTGTTTGATGACGGATTTCGCCTCGCCTCTCGGATCGAGATAGGTGAGACCAGCCGGCTCGCACAGGGCCTCCCACATGCCGAACTCTGCGGACTCCCAATGAGGAACGAAGGTCTTCTTGTAGATCTTCTGGAGGTTTTGGAACTCCGGCATCTCCGTCACCATCACGGCGGGATCGATGATACCCTTTTCAGCCGGCAATCCGAGCTTGGCGGCGGTCATTTCACCACGCACACAACGAATATCCCAGAGATCGGGGTTCGATGTATCGGGGACTGCCCCATACCCGTACCCACTGCCGATCACCAGCTTGCGCTGGCCGGGTGGAAAAAGCACATCGTTGAGGACGGTGCCGACGCCGACAAGCAGAACGTCTGGACGAACATCACGAAGCCCCGGAAGCAGGAAATCCCAGAGCCAGAGATTGAGGTCGTCGCCGAAATTCCCGTGATGGGATTCCCAATGGTAAGGTTTCATGGATTTCTCCCGAAAGAAAAAAAGGCTTGAAAGAAAGCCCGGAAAGAGACGATCACTTCGAGCGGACGATCTTGCCCGCCCCAAGTTCGAAGGCGGCACGCAGGATCGCCGGATCACGCATCATCCATTTGAACAGCAGCCCAAGCTCGGGCGCCTTGCGACGTTTCAGCTTGCCGGCCTGGCTCCAGAGCGCCTGTCTGCGCGCCGTGTTTTTGTAGGACGCTATGGAAGCCACATCGGCGGGACGTTTGGAAAAACGGCTCTGCAGGGTGTCGAGCGCAACCCATGTGTTGAACTGTTGGCGCAGGAATTCCGGCGAGGTGTTGTCGATACTGTGGAAGATGTTGACGCCCATGCCGCGCGCTGCACCGGCATCATCGCAGAGAAGAGTGCGCTTGGATGCGAGGATGCAATCGCAGAAGAAGAGTACGTCTTCGGCCGCCAGGCGAAGGGCGGGATCGAAGCGGATCTTTTCAAACAGCGGCCTGCCGACGACCATGCAGGACAGATGCAGGAAGCTCCAGTTGCGCAGCATGACGCTCGCAAGATCCGGCAGCTCTATGACACGCGGTGATTCGCTCAAGCGCGCGGCACCCTCGTTCTTCTCGAGTTCCGACATGGCGAAGTGGTAATAGAACTCGTCGCTTGCCTGCATTGACGCCCAGTAGCATTCGCCTTCGAACTGATCGAGGCTGAGCTCAGCATTTTTCAAATGCTCCGGCGTCCAGATATCGTCCGAATCAAGAAAGGCCACATAACGCGTTTCGGCGGGCACATGATCGAGCCCTGTATTGCGCGCGCCACCTGGACCGGCATTCGCCTGTTTCACAACCTTTATGCGGTTTTTCTGCTCGTCGCTCAGCTCTGCCAGTTCATTTTCAATGGGATAAGGCGATTCGTCGTCGACAATGACGAGATCGAAATCCTGGCATTCCTGCGAGAAAACCGATGCGAGCGCTCGGCCAAGTATGCCATGCTTCTTCTGGTAGTATGGAATAACGACTGTAAATTTCGCCATTGTTTCGCCCCTTGTTTCATCAAGAAGTGTCGGGCCCGCCGTAGACTTACGGCCCCGATGAGTGGCAACCCTCCCGCCGGCTCCACGATTTTTGCCGGCCTCCAGACACAGGATGGACCCATGCCTCCAGCCCCAAGCGTCAAAACCATCACGGCCAATGTCGGGTGGAGCGTGTTATCAAAGACAGGCACATTCGGGCTTAAATTTGTCACAGTCCCGATTCTTGCACGTTTGCTGACCCCGGAAGAATTCGGCGTCGTCGCTGTCGGGCTCACAGTCGTGCAATTTTTGACGATGATTGCGGGCGCTGGCCTGACCTCCGCTCTGATTGTGGAAAAGGAAGAGGATATGGACACGATCCATACCGTCTTCTGGGCCAATCTGGCAATTTCCTGCACCATGGCTGCGATCCTTTACTTTGGCGCGGAGTTCTTCGGTGGTCTGCTGGGTGCGGTGGAAAGCGCCTATCTGCTGCGCATCATGGCCTTTCTCATTCCCCTGCAACTGGCAGGCGATGTGGCTTATTCGCTTCTGGCGCGGCGGATGAATTTCAGCAAGGACGCCATTTGGAGCATGACGTCGGAAAGCGCCGCCGCCATCATTGCCGTCGTGCTGGCCTTTGCCGGCTTTGGGGTGTGGGCTCTGATCATCCAGCTTTTCGCCGCAGCACTGATCCGGCTCGTCGGGCTCTACGCCGTGTCACGCTATACGCCGCGCCTCGTTATGAAGCCAAAGCGGCTGATCCCTTTGCTCGGCTTCAGTTCGGGCCTGATGGGCTCGGAAATTGCCAACTTCGTCACCTTCCAATCACCTATGGTGATCATCGCCCGCTATCTAGGACTTGCCGACGCTGGCGCATACTCCGCCTCCAATCGCTTCGCCAGCATTCCGAACCAGGTCGTGCTCTCCGCCGTGATGGGCGTTCTCTTCCCCGCCTTCAGCCGCATGATGGACGACCGGCAGCGCCGCCGCGAAGCGCTGATGTTCAGCACCCAGGTATTGACCGTCATCCTGGCACCGATGATGTTCGGCCTTTGGGCGGTGGCAGAACCGGCAATGCTGGTGATCTTCGGCCAGAACTGGGCCTACGCCTGGCCGGTGCTCGGCCTGCTTGCCCTGTCGAAAGCCATCCTCACCCCATGCAGCACTTTCATTCCCTATCTGAAGGGTGCCGGCTATGGGCGCGTGCTTTTCTGGTCCGCCACGATCCGTGCCGTCGTGACCACCGCTGCGGTCTGGGTTGCCGCAGTTTATGGCTCGCTGATCGATGCGATGATCTGGCTCTGCATCGTCAATGCCGCGACGCTCATTGCCTATTCCTGGGCCGTGTTCAAGGCGAGCGAAACCCCCTTCTTCTCCGGCCTCTATGTCAGCAGCCGGCCGATGATTTCGGCCTTCGTCATGGCCCTTGCGGTCCGCTACATTCTGCAGTGGACGGGCGCCTCGCTTCCGCATGCCTATATGCAGGTGCTCGTCGGCGCTGTCGCCGGCGGCGTAATCTACGGTGTTTTGATCCTGCTGACCGAACGCGCGCTTTTGCGCAAAATCATCGGCCTGGTAAGATCGCGAAAAGACCAAGGCGCACCCGCACCCGTCGCCAGCTGACAACGAACCACATCTGACCATCAAGGCGACTCTGTCCAAAATTCGGCCAAGCGAATAAGGCGCATCGCAGAGTTATTTTGCGATGCAGCATAACAGCCCGCCTCCTCTCCACAGGACCAATGCTTCAGCACGCCGGAACGAACATAACTTAATAATCAATAAAATCATACACTTAATAAAGACGCCTATTTTAGCAAATAAGCATCCAGACATTTACCCCTGATATCTTGCGGCGCGATTTTCCCGCGCTGCCACATTTTGCCCTCAACTGAAAACCAAACTTTTGCTCACGGGCTTCAAGTTCGCTCTGTGTGAAACGCGGTGAGGGGAGACACCGCCCAACTAGGGTAACTGATGTGACTGTTGATCAGAACCTATCGTCCCGTATCAATTTGATGCGCATAATTTTGATATCCGGCATCGTGTTCGTTCACGTGCCGCACGATCCGGAGACAAGTCCGTTTCTGGGTCTATACGGATTTTTTGACTGGTTTCGGGTGTTCCTTGGTGATGCCCTGTTCCGCATCGGTGTGCCGTGCCTGAGCGCGATTTCCGGCTATCTGCTGTTCCGGCGTGGCTGGAGCGCCTTCAACTATCCGGCAACGATCAAGTCCAAGACCAAGACTGTCGTACTGCCGTTTCTGCTGTGGAATGGCGGGCTTTTCATTGCGGTCATGCTTCTCCAGCGCGCAGGCGTCGGCGTCGGCTATTTTCCTGATCTATGGAATGCGACCCCCCGCGAAATGCTGAGCCATGGCGTTGCAATGGAAGAACTGCCCGTCAATGTGCCGCTCTATTTCCTCCGCGATCTCTTCGTCTGCATTTTGCTGTCGCCGCTTCTGGCGCTTCTCGTTCGTCGCTTCGCTTTGCCGACGCTCGCCATTCTATTGCTGCTGACCGCAATCCCCGACCTCAGCCTGCTGATCGTGCAGAAGAAATCGATCCTGTTCAGTTTCACACTTGGCATTGCGCTCGCTCTTCACAAGATCGACCTGAAGATGCTCGACCCTTACGCCAAGTCCCTGACGGTGGGAACGCTGATCGTCGCCGCCGGGCTTGCCACGGCGCTTTATTGGACAGGCCCGGAATTCACATTCGGTCTTAATCTCTTGCGCAATCTTCTGGCGGTCTTCGGCGTCCTGGGTTTCTGGGTGGCATCGTCCCTGCTCGTGCAGAACCGGCTTGGCCAGCGTCTATCGCAAACCGGTAGCCTGAGCTTCTGGATATTCTGCGCCCATTATCCGCTCCTCGTCATCCTGTGGATGGTGTGGAACAAGGGTGACCTCGACTTCTATCCCGCCTTCTACATTGGTGCAGTGGCTTTGACCTTCCTGCTGCTGATCATCACCAATGCGCAAGTCCGCGCACGGCTACCCGCACTCTACGCGGTCTTAACCGGTAGTCGCAGCGGCAAGCCCAAACCTCTTTCTCATCACGACGCGGTGGAACCTATCGCCGCCAGCCAGTCTTCTTCCAATCCCGCCTATTCACAACGACGGAGGTAACCGATGACCTACCCCGCCCTATGTCAGCCGCGCATCATCGCTGCCGCATTGATCGCTATCACGTCCGCCACATCTCCAGCCTTGTCTCAGGAACAGAACGGCAAGTCCTTCGTCGAAAATTTCGACAGTATGGACCGCTCCTTCTGGTACGTCTCTGATGGCTGGAACAATGGCCCGCACCAGAACTGCACATGGTCCAAAAAGCTGGTGGCCTTCGAAGATGGGCATCTGCAACTGGGTTTCAGCAACGAAAAGCTTGGAGACCGCAACTATTCCTGCGGAGAAATCCAGACCAAGGGCCGTTATCGCTATGGCACCTACGAAGCGCGGATCAAGACCGCACCGGGTTCAGGCCTGAATTCGGCATTCTTCACCTATATCGGGCCCACCGACAAGAAGCCGCATGACGAGATCGACATGGAAATCCTGGGCAAGGACAGCAATCAGGTCCAGTTGAACCAGTATGTGTCGGCAAAGGGTGGCAATGAAAAGCTGGTGGATGTGCCGGGTGGTGCAGACAAAGGCTTCAATGACTACGCCTTCGTTTGGGAGCCTCAGCGGCTGCGTTACTACGTGAACGGCAAGATGGTTCATGAGGTTACCGACCCATCGAAGATCCCGCAGAACGCGCAGAAGATATTCTTCAGCCTTTGGGGCACCGACACGCTGAAAAGCTGGATGGGCAAGTTCGATTATTCCGGCCCCGTCACCATGCAGGTCGATCGCTTCGCCTTCACCGCGCTCGGGGACAAGTGCCAGTTTTCGGAATCCGTCGCCTGCCAAACCAACTGATGCAGACTGCCCAACGTCAGACGAAGATGAACGGATCGGACATGACCCACATTCTCTATTTTGCGCATGATCTGGCTGACCCCGCCATCCGCCGCCGCGTCATGACGCTGCAGGCGGGCGGTGCGACCGTCAGCCTTGCAGGATTCAGGCGCGCGGATAACGGGCTGGCTGACGTCGATGGCCTTGTCCCGATCGATCTTGGGCAAACGGCCGATGGCCGCTTTGCTCAGAGAATGGCTTGCGTGGCAAAAGCGAGCCTCGCACTTCCAGCCAAGTTGTCGCCGGTGAAGAAGCCGGACGTGATCATTGCTCGCAATCTGGAAATGCTGGCGCTTGCCCGGCGCGCCGTCAGCCACTTTGGCGCGCATGTTCCGGTCGTCTATGAGTGTCTCGACATCCATAGGCTTCTGTTGAACGAAGGACTGCCCGGCAAACTGCTGAACGCCGTTCAGCGCGCGCTCGGGCGGAACGTCAAACTTCTCATCACCAGTTCACCGGCATTCGTGGAGAATTACTTCAAGCCCCGTTCCGGTCTTAACCTTCCCGTGCTGCTCCAGGAAAACAAAGTCCTGGCACTGGATGGCGACGACATGCCCGCCCCGTCGCCGCGCCTGCCGCAAGTGGGAGAACCATGGAAGATTGGCTGGTTCGGTGCATTGCGCTGCCGCAAGTCACTGCAGATCCTGGCAGACTTCGCCGCAAAGATGGATGGCAAGGTGGAAGTTATCCTGCGCGGCCGTCCGGCCTATTCCGAGTTCGATGACTTCGACGGCTTCGCCGCACGCGCGCCTCATCTTACTTTCTATGGCCCATACAAAAATCCGGAGGATCTGGCCTCGATCTATAACGACGTCCAGTTCACCTGGGCTATCGACTTCTTCGAAGAAGGACAGAACTCAAGCTGGCTCTTGCCGAATAGGCTCTATGAAGGCGGTCTCCACGGCGCTCTTCCGATTGCGGTCGCAGGCACCGAAACGGCGCGCTTTCTGCAGCAGCGGAATATCGGTCATGTTCTTGAGAAAGCCAGCCTTGCATCGCTTGAAGCGATGTTCTCCGCACTGAGCAATGCCTCCTATCTGCAAAGCTTCCAAACGCTGGCCGCGATCGAACCGCAGCAATGGATCACGGATCAGAGCGACTGCCGGGAGCTTGTCCGCGTGCTTCAAACTCTGACGATGCGACCGGATGGGCGCCCGGTCGATGCCGTTCCTTCGATGGCTCTGAGCGGGAGGACTTCATGAAGTCGGTCGCCATTCCCAATGTGAAGACATTGATCGTCATTCCCTGCCTCAACGAGGCACGAACGATTGACGATCTGCTGTTGAAGTTTTCCAGCACATTGAATCATCCCGATGACCGGATCATCGTCGCGGATGGTGGCAGCGAGGATGGAACCCGTGACATCGTTGCCGCTTTCTCCAGACAGGATCAGCGCGTCATTCTGCTTGCCAACCCCAAGCGCATCCAGAGTGCGGGCATCAACCTGGCAGTGGAGGTCTTCGGAGCGGGCTACGACTATATGATCCGTATCGATGCGCATGGCGACTATCCTGACGACTATTGCCATCGTCTGCTGGAAGACGCTGTGGCGATGGGCGCGGATTCAGTGGTCGTCGCCATGGACACTGTTGGCCATGGCACGTTTCAGAAGGCAACCGCGGCAGCGCAGAATTCCAAGCTCGGCAATGGCGGCTCAAAGCATCGCGAAGGTGCCAAGGGTCGCTGGATCGATCACGGTCACCATGCCCTGATGCGGATCGAGGCCTTCAAGGCGGTCGGCGGCTATGATGAAAGCTTCAGCCACAATGAGGACGCTGAACTCGATCACCGCCTGCGCAAGGCGGGCTTCCGCATCTGGATGACCGACAAGACACGCATGACCTATTATCCGCGCGCCAGCATCGGTCCGCTGTTTCGCCAATACATGGCTTATGGTCGGGGAAGAGCGAAGAACCTGCTGAAGCACCGCGCCATTCCGAAAATCCGCCAGATGATCCCGCTTGCGGTGTTGCCTTGTGCGGCTCTCGCGCTCTTCGGCTTTGTCCAATGGATCGCCCTTATCCCACTTTGCCTCTGGATTGCCGCATGTCTGGGCTATGGCCTCTGGATGGCAATTGGAGAGAAGAATCCTTACGGGCCGCTTGCGGCCATCTCGGCAATGACCATGCATCTGGCTTGGTCGACAGGTTTTTGGTGTGAGCTTCTGGGCTCTTTCGCCACGCCCCAGCCACTTGCAGGAAAGGCTGTCTCGTGACGTATCATCCCGCAACTCCTGTGAAAGTCGATATCGGTATCTGCACCTATCGCCGCCCGATGGTGGTGGATACGCTGCTCTCGCTGTTCCGGTTGGATGTGCCAGAGAACGTGTCCGTGCGTCTGATCGTCGCCGACAATGACGCAGAGCCATCCGCGCGGGAGCTGGTCAACGCCCTGCAACAGCGAGCGCCTTTCCCGATCCATTACGTCCATTGCCCGAAATCCAACATCTCGATTGCCCGCAATGCCTGCCTCTCCGAGTGCGAGGCCGACTATCTGGCCTTCATCGATGATGATGAGACCGCGCCTGCAAACTGGCTGACCGAACTTTTGAAGACGGCACAGGAAACCCAAGCCGATGCCGTGCTCGGTCCGGTGACGGCGCTTTACGCGGAGGATGCGCCGGGCTGGATGACAAAGGGCGACTTCCACTCGACGAGGCCTGTCTGGGTCAATGGCGACATCATTACTGGCTACACCTGCAACACGCTTTTGCGCATGGCCTCTCCTGCGGTCAAAGGCCGGCGCTTCGCCCTGTCGCTCGGACAAAGCGGCGGGGAAGACACGCATTTCTTCACCCATATGCATCAGGACGGTGGACGCATCGCTTATTCAGAAAATGCCTTGCTGACAGAGCCTGTACCGCAAAGCCGTGCCAGCTTCATCTGGCTTGCCAAACGGCGCTTCCGCTCCGGCCAGACGCACGGACGTTTGCAGGCCGAGCAGAAGGCGGGGCTCAGACGCCTTCCGCTGATCCTGTCGACGGCCGCAAAGATCACCTATTGCGCGGCCAGCACCCTTCTCACCGCTTTCGATCCTGTCCGTCGCAGCCGTTCGGCTCTGCGCACCTCACTTCATGCGGGGTCGCTAAGTGGCATCTTCGGCGTTCGTGAGATCCGCCAATATGGCGCTGTGGAGGCTGCATGAGCGCATTGCAAACCGAACCGGATGTGACCTTCGTCATAGCGGCCTACAAGGCAGCCGATACGATTGTCGCTGCGATCGACAGCGCTCTGGCGCAAGAGAACGTCGCCCTTGAGGTGGTGGTGGTCGATGACTGCTCGCCGGACGAAACGCGCGCTGTCGTTCAAGCAGTGACCGAGCGCGATCCCCGCGTCAAACTGATAGCCCTCGACAGCAATCTGGGTCCAGGGGGCGCACGCAATGCCGGGATCGACGCTGCACAGGGACGTTGGATCGCGGTACTCGATTCCGACGACATGGTCTATCCGGAGCGCATGGCGCAGATGATCGTGCGCGCCGAGAAAGCCAACGCAGATATCGCCGTCGACAATCTGGATGTCGTCTATAGCGACGGGCGCCCTCGCGAGACGATGTTCGAGCCCGCCTTCCTGCAAGCAAGAAGGTTGCTCACACTCGAAGACTTCATTCGTTCCAACGTCCTCTTCAAGTCCACTTTCAATTTTGGCTACGTAAAGCCGATTTTCCGTCGCGATTTCCTCAATGACCACGGCCTTCGCTTTCGCCAGGATCTGCGCATCGGCGAGGATTACCTTCTTCTGGCGTCAGCCCTGGCTTCCGGCGCCTCCTGTGTCATAGAACCGATGCCTGGATATGTTTATCATATCCGGCAGGGGTCTATTTCGCGCGTGCTCGAACTCCATCACGTCGATGCGATGATCGCCGCAGACAAGGAATTCTTGCGCCAGTACGCGCTTCTGCCGGCGGCGATGGACGCGCAGGCCGAAAGAACGAGAAGCCTTATCCAGGCCAGGCACTTCCTGATGCTGGTCGAAAGCATCAAACGACGCTCCGTATCAGACACGATCAGGATCGCGCTTCGCGACCCTGCCGCAATCAAACATCTCCGCATGCCGATTTCCATCAGACTGCAAAAGCTGAAGAAAACGCTTCTTCCTTCAGCCTTATCTTCGGCAACGCCGGCCAGAAACTGAACGCAGCGGGACAGCCGAAGGCAATCCACTGCCACGCGTCACGCGCCCATAAAAAATGACAAGGTAGGTCCATGAACCAGAAAACCTTTAGATCGAACGGCCATTTCCCGGACCCTGCAAAGGATTCCGACACCTTTATCGACCTCGACCGCCTGTGGGCTGCTGTGGTACGCCGGGCCAATATCATTGGCGCTTGCGTCGTCGCGAGCATGGTTCTCGCTGGACTTTACCTCGTTCTGGCAACCCCGGTTTATACCGCGATGACGCAGGTGCTTCTCGACGAAAGCCTGTCTCGTTACGCCGAGGAGGAGAGCCCGGTCCCTGCAGCCCAGGTCATCGACAACCGTATCGCCAGCGCTGTTGAAATCCTGAAGTCGAAAGAGATGGCTCTGACGGTCGTCGATAAAGCAAAGCTTGACGAGAATGACACCATCGTCAACCCGCCGACGGGCCCTGTCGATATCGTCAAATCCTCCGTCAAAGCCGTGGTCGACCTGTTGACGCCGAGCGATACACCCGCCTCAGAAGCGGCAATCCGTAATGGAAAGCGCGAAAAGGCCGCCGCGGTTATTCAACAGGCGCTGACGGTAGAGCGCGTCGGTCGAAGCTCGGTTATTGCGATCTCCATTCGCTCCACCGACCGCCAGCTTGCCGCCAACATCGCCAAGACCTACGCCAACTCCTATCTGACCGAACAATTGAACGCCAATTTCGATGCATCGGAACGCGCTTCGGTCTGGCTACAGGAACGTCTGACGGATCTCAATCAGCGCGCGCAAGCCGCTTCGCTCGCCGTCGAAAAATACAAGTCCGACAACAACATTGTATCGTCGCGAGGCGAGTTGATGTCGGAAGGCCAGCTTGCCGATCTGAACGGGCAATTGATTGCAGCGCAGGCCGATGCAGCGACGGCACAGGCGCGCTACTCTCAATACAAGTCGATTATCGACCAGGGACCGGACAACGCGGTCAATAACGCTGTCGTTTCAGCACGCGACACCGACAATACGGTCATTCAGGATCTGCGCAAACGCTACATCGGCATTTCGGACCGAGAGCGCGGCGTGATCCAGCAGTTTGGCAAGGATCATCCGCAGGCTATCGCTCTCGAGGCCGAGAAAAAGGATTTGGCGGGCCAGATCTACCAGGAACTTCAGCAGCTGACTGGCAGCTTCAAGAATGAATTCGATGTCACGCAATCGCGTGTACAGTCCTTGCGCGATAACATCGACCGGGTTGCCGGCCGCAACTCCCAGACCAACATAACGATGGTCAAGCTTCGGGAACTGGAGCAGCAGGCAACTGCGCTGAAGACGCTATACGAATCCTATCTCGGTCGCTTCGAAGAGGCTTCGCAGAAGCAGTCCTTCCCGATTGCAAAGGCACGCGTCATCTCCGAAGCCGGCCTGCCGACATCGCCCTCGAGCCCGAAAAAGACCATGACGATGGCGCTGTCGATCGTGCTTGGCCTGATGCTCGGTGGCGGCCTAGCCGCGGTGCTGGAATTCCGGGATCGCTACTTCCACACCGGCGCCGACGTGCGTGACAATCTGCGGATGCGCTTCCTGGGCTACCTGCCGTTCATTGGTGAGAAGGGGGTAGAAACCGGAAAGTCGGAAACTGGCGCGGCCACGCCGGATGTGCCTGATACCAATATCGAAGACAACGGGCAGGTCTCTTTCCAAAAGATGCTGCGGCTTGCCGTGGACAGCCCGCGCTCCAGCTTCACCGAGACGCTGCGCAACGTGAAACTGACGGCCGATGTGGTGATCCAAGAGCGTCAGTGCCGTGTGATTGGCGTGATCTCCTGCCTGCCGAATGAAGGCAAGTCGGTCGTCGCACTCAATCTCGCGGGGCTCATCGCCACAACGGGCAAGCGCACGCTGGTGGTGGATGCCGATATTCGCAATCCCGGCCTCAGCCGCATGCTGACCACGCGCCAGTCGGCAGGCCTGGTCGAAGTCGTCCTCGATGACGTTCCATGGACCAAGGCAGTCAAGGTCGATAGCCGGACGAAGATGGGCATACTGCCGGTCTCCGTCAGCAATCAGTTCGCCCATTCGAGCGAATTGCTCGCGTCTGCGGGTATGCGCAAGTTCATGGAATCGGCCCGTGAAGCCTGCGATTACATCATCGTTGACTTGGCGCCAGTCGTACCGGTGATCGATGCCAAGGCCTTTGCCTCGCAGGTGGATGGCTTCGTGTTCGTCACCGAATGGGGCAAGACACCAATCCAGATGGTTCAAAACCTGATGAACCACGAACCGGAAATCGCCAGCAAGACACTGGGCATCGTTTTGAACAAGACGGATATGGCGGAGCTTCAGCGCTATGCAGACCCCGGTGGCTCTGAACATTACCACGAGCAGTTCGGCGCCTATTATGCCGACGCCAAAAAGCCCGTGCCGGAAACGGTTTGATCAAGCAACAAAATGCCCGCCCTCAAGCGGGCATTTCTCATGTCAGGCACTATAGCGGGGTGGATTTCCAGATCATTTTCCGACTTTATGTCGGCTCAGCCGATCTTATTCAGGACAATGACCCATGACCTCCCCTATCGCTTACGTTTCCCGCTCAGCCGATGATGAGGAGGCGACGTGGATCGAAACGCTTTCGAAGGCGATGCCGAGGGAAAAGATTGTCTCCATACGGCAGATGACGGAGGAGCAGCGGCAAGCCGCTGAGATCGCGATCGTCGCCAATCCCGATCCCGCTGACATTGCCAGACTTCCCGGACTGAAATGGATCCACAGCCTCTGGGCTGGCGTGGAACGGATCGTTTCGGAACTTGGGCCAACCGCACCCCCCATCGTGCGGCTGACAGACCCGGAACTGGCACGCGTCATGGGAGAAGCGGTTCTCGCCTGGACCTATTACCTGCATCGCAACATGCCGGCCTACCGACAGCAGCAGGAAAAGAAGATTTGGAAAGATTTGGAATACCGCCATCCCAAAGACGTCACGGTCGGTCTGATCGGGCTTGGCCTGCTTGGCACCGAATCCGCGAAACGTCTTCTAGGCGCCGGTTTCAATGTCACGGGCTGGAGCCGCTCGCTGAAAGACCTTGAAGGCGTGGCGACGGTATCGGGCGAAGAGGGGCTGAACGACCTTCTGGCAAAAAGCGATATCGCCGTCTGCCTCGTTCCGTTGACGGCAGAGACCCGTGGCCTCATCAATGCCCGTCGCTTGCAGCGCATGAAGCCGGGCGCATCGATCATCAATTTCGCCAGGGGCGCGGTTATCGTAGCCGATGATCTTCTGTCCTCGCTGGACAGCGGTCATATCGCCCACGCCGTTCTCGATGTCTTCGAGAAAGAGCCTCTCGACCAGGGTTCACCGTTCTGGAGCCATCCGAACGTTACCGTTCTTCCCCATATCTCGGCGCCGACCGACCCAAGCTCATCTGCCGCAATCGTCGCTCAGAACATCCACAATTGGCGAAAGACCGGTGAATTGCCTACGACGGTCGATATGCAGCGGGGCTATTGATCAAGACAGTGAGCCATCGATCAAGCGTGTCACGATTTAAAATCGCGACACGCCCTGATAGCTGATCAGGGATTGCTCATTGCCTGACCGATGGCATAGCGCAAATCGTTCTCATTATAAGGCTTGCACAGCAGGACGGCTCCTGCCGGTGCATTCTTTGGCAGGAAATTGTCACCCGTGGCAAACACCACCGCAATGTCCGGCTTGCGCTGCTTAACCAGTACCGCGAGTTCCGCACCACCCATATCCGGCAGCCCAAGATCGGTGACCAGAATATCGACCTCTTCCCGATCGAGAAGATCGAGCGCCTGCGTTGCATTCGCGGCTTCGACCACCATGTGACCGACCTCGGTCAGAATATCGGTCGTGTTCATGCGGATCAAATCGTCGTCCTCAACCAGCAAAACACGCAGCATATCCTTTGCCTCTACCTTCGTCGGTTCATTGGCGGCAGGGTGATCCGCTACGCGGTCGCGCCCGGATTCGGCTCTCTGCTTCTGGTTGGCGATCACATGCCGCAGACGGCGGGCAAGCGCTTCACGCGTATAGGGTTTCGACAGAAGCTCGACACCCGGATCCAACTTGCCGCCATGGACAATCGAGTTTTCCGTGTAGCCGGAGGTGAACAGGATGGCGAGATGCGGCATGCGCTCCTTGACCCGACGCGCCATTTCGCTGCTCTTCAACGGACCTGGCATCACCACGTCGGTAAAGATGACGTCGATCGGCACGCCGCTTTCGGCAACCGTCAAGCCTGCCTGCGCATCACGCGCCGTCAGGACACGATAACCGAGATCGGTCAGCATCTCGACAACGGTGCCACGGACCTCATCATCATCCTCCACGACCAGAACGGTTTCAGAGCCGCCGACAACCGGTCCGTTATGAACGACGATCTCCCTGTCTTCATCCGCCATCGAGCGCGGCAGGTAGATGCGCACTGTGGTGCCCTGCCCCAGCTCGGAGTAGATTTTCACATGGCCGCCGGATTGCTTGACGAAGCCGTAGACCATCGACAGGCCAAGGCCCGTCCCCTTGCCTTCCGGCTTGGTGGAAAAGAAAGGTTCGAACACGCGGTCGAGGATTTCCGGTCGCATACCGGAGCCGGTATCGGTGACGGCAAGCATGACATATTGACCCGGCTCGACCTCCGCATGATTGCGCGCATAGTCCATATCGAGAGAGGCATTACCGACTTCGATCGTCAGCTTCCCGGTGCCCTCCATGGCGTCTCGCGCGTTGATCGCAAGGTTCAGAAGTGCGTTCTCAACCTGGGTCGGATCGGCATAGGTGTTCCACAAGCCGCCCGCGGTGATGACCTCGACCTCGACGGCCTCGCCAAGCGAGCGCCTTAGAAGATCGTCCATACCAGCGACGAAGCGACCGACATTGATGACGCGCGGCTCCAGCGCCTGACGACGACCGAAGGCCAGGAGCTGGCTTGCAAGCTTCGCACCGCGGCTGACGCCAGCCAGCGCGTTGCCGACGCGACGTTCAGCTCTTTCGTTGCCGGCCACATCCTTGGCAAGAAGCTGGAGATTTCCGGCAATCACTTGAAGCAGGTTGTTGAAATCATGCGCGACGCCGCCGGTCAGCTGGCCGATCGCTTCCATCTTCTGCGCCTGCTGCAACGCAATCTCCGTCTGGCGACGTTCGGCAATTTCCTTCTCAACGCGTGCTTCAAGCCCTTCGTTCAACTGACGAAGCTGATCTTCGGCGCGAATACGGTGACGGATTTCGCGTTCAAGATTGGCGGCATGCTCTTTCAGCGCCACCTCGGCAGTGCGCTGCTCGGTGATGTCGGTGTGGACGCCGACCCACTCTATGATCTCAGATTGCGCATTGATAATCGGCACGCCGCGAATAGCATAGGTGCGATAGACACCATCGCGACGGCGAACGCGATGTTCCCAGACATATGTTGCTTTGGCCGCGACGGCGCGGTTCCAGCTATCGATCGAGCCTTCGCGATCTTCCGGATGGACCGCCTCTGCCCAACCGAAACCTTGATACTCGTCATAGCTTTGGCCGGTCAGCTGTGACCAGGCAGGCTGTTCACCGAGCATCCGGCCTTCAGGGCTGTTCGTCCACAAGACACCGTGTACAGCTTCGACGGCAGCTTTAAAGCGGCTGTTGCTGACGAGAATGTCCCGCTCGGCCTGCTTCCTCGTCTCAATATCGATGATGAGGATATAGCAGCCGTCGACGTCGCCCCTGTGGTCACGCCTCGGCACATAACGGATTTCAGCCGCATGCCGCGTCCCATCCGGGCGCTGGATGCTGCTGTCGGAGACGATCTGCTCGCCCGCCATGGCCCGTTGAATGAACGGCTTGCGCTCATTGAAGAATGTCTCGCCCACGACATCGATGACGCGCTGACCGAGAACCTCCTCGGGCGCACGGCCGAACCACTCCAGATAGCCCTCGTTGGCGAAACGGTAGGTGTAATTTAAGTCGATGAAGCCGACGAGGATTGGAAGGGCAGAGGTCAGGCGGCTGAGCTCTTCACGGCTTGCGGCCAGTTCCTGAACCGTCTTCACCTTCTCGGTGTTTTCCAGAACCGTGCACAAGACGCCTTCGACAATACCCGCGTCATTATAGATCGGCGTGTAGAAGAGATCGAAGACGACCTCCTCCGGTGCACCGTTGCGATGCAGAACCATTTTCTGATCGCGAAAGGACTGTATTTCCCCGCGGAAACCCGCTTCCAGGATCTTTTCGTTCCAGTCCCAGATTTCCGGCCATATGCCGGGAACAGTGCCGCCGAGAGCGCGCGGGTGGTAGTTTCCGGCAATTTCGGTGTAGCCGTCATTATAGATCATCACATGATCCGGCCCCCACATCAAAACCTGCGGTATGGGTGAATTGACGACCGAGTTCACCTTAAGCCGAAGCGTCTGCGACCAATGCGCAATCGGTCCAAGCGATGTCTTGGACCAGTCAAAAGCGCGGACCAAGGCACCTGCCTCTCCACCGCCGACGGGCCAACTCGCAAAAGCACCCATATCAGTCATGCAAATTCACCCACAAGAACATCGACTTGTCACGCCAAGTCTTGAGTACAGGAAATAGAAGCAGGCTTCGCTTATCTATTTGAACGCACTTATCAAGCTTTTTTTCATGCGCGACGCAAGAGGCATGACAATCATGTGACTAACAGACCTTTATCAACCAATGAAGCAGGCCTCGTGCGGCCGCTTTTCCCGTTGCAAAACAGGCCGTTAGCAGGTAGCCGCCAGTGGGTGCCTCCCAGTCCAGCATCTCGCCTGCGACGAAGGTGCCGGGTAGCGATTTCAGCATATAGTTCTGGTCGATGCTCTCCCAGCGAATCCCACCCGCGCTCGATATCGCCTCGGCTATCGGTCGCGGCGCGGAAAGAGCAAGTGGAACCGCCTTGATCAGCCGAGCGAGCTCGCTGGCCGACATATGCTGTGGGACCGCGCATTCTCGCAACAGCGCGATCTTCACCGGGGAAAGCCCGGCGCTTTTGCGTAGTCTGTTCGACACACTATCCTTGCTGGGCGCACGCGCCAGATCTCGGGCAAGACGCTCCTCGGAACGGCCCGGCGCCAAATCGATGGTCAGGAAAGTTCGGCGGCCTTCTTGCAGACTGTCACGCAACGCAGCGGCGTGCGCATAGATCAGCGTCCCCTCCACCCCATTCTGCGTGATCACGAACTCACCTTCGAAGCGACCCGCGTCGGAGGTGGTCACGACGGATTTGACAGGCTCTCCAGCGAAGCGCTCGCGAAAATACTCGCTCCACGCCACGTCGAACCCGCAATTGGCCGGTTGGAAATCCGCGACATCGACACCTGCCTGTCTCAGACCGCCCACCCACTGGCCCGTCGAACCGAGCCTCGGCCAGCTGGCTCCCCCCAGGGCAAGCAGGACCGCATCGGGCCTGATCTCCACCTGCCCCTCCGGCGTTTCGAAAAGAAGCGTGCCATCATCGAGACCGATCCAGCGATGACGGAGCTTGATCTCCACCCCCCGCTCGGAGAGGCGGCTGAGCCAAGCCCGTAACAGAGGGGAGCCCTTCATCGCCTTAGGAAAAACGCGGCCAGATGTTCCGACAAAAGTCTCCTGCCCCAAGGCCTCCGTCCACTCGCGCAACATCTGTGGCGTAAACTCGTCAAGCGCGCCTTTGAGCCGCGCTTCTGAGGCGCCGAAGCGCGTGGTGAAGCGGTCGTAATCCTCACCATGTGTGATGTTGAGGCCAGACTTGCCCGCCATCAGAAACTTGCGCGCAACGGTCGGCATTGCTTCATAGACAGTTACGTCCACATCCGATGTGGATAATTCCTCGGCAGCCATCAGACCTGCCGGACCTCCACCGATGATCGCAATCTGTTTTCTTCGCATTGCCCACTGCTACCCTTCGCCTTTCGGTCTTCTTAGAGCGTTTGCCGCGACGCGTATATGCGCTATTAAGGCGTCATGTTCACGCTGATCCGAACGGAAACTTTTGAACAGGACATCAAGAAGAGCCGCTTTATCGCGACGGCAGGTCCTGCTGCCAATGAGGACGCTGCAAGACGCTTCATAGCCGACCATTCGGTCGCGGCGGCCAACCACAATTGCTGGGCATGGCGCGTCGGACAAAGCTACCGTTTCAACGATGACGGCGAACCGTCCGGCACGGCCGGTAAACCGATTCTCCAGGCGATTGACGGAAATGAGCTCGATCACATCGCCGTCGTCGTTACGCGCTGGTTCGGCGGCATTCTGCTTGGAAGCGGCGGGCTTGTTCGCGCCTATGGCGGAACGGCGGGGTCTTGTCTCAGGAACGCCGAAAAGGCTGCCATCATTCCGGCTCATCAACTAACGCTGTTCTGCGGCTTCTCCGACCTCGCGCTTGTCAAAGCCCGCCTGCTGTCGGTTGACCATCTGGTCATCGAGAGCGAGACATTTACCGGCTCGGGGGCGGACCTCAACCTTTCCATACCGTCAAGCGAGGCGCAACGCGTCGCGCAGATGATTCAAGACATCACCAGTGGGCGTGTCCTTCTGCCACTGGTGGAATAGACGGTCCGGCGGCGCGCTGGCGTGTCGCGCAAATCATGCTATGAGGCTTCGCATGTCTGGCCAATTGCACAACCCGATCTACAACCCGCCGCTGGAGCCCTATATCTCGATCCTTCACCGGGATGAGAGCCTGCTGGTGCTGGATAAGCCGAGCGGTCTACTTTCAGTGCCGGGAAAAGATCCGGCGCTGGCTGACAGTCTCGCGACCCGCGTTCAAAAGCAATTTCCATCGGCGTTGATGATCAACCGGCTCGACAAGGACACCTCCGGGATCGTCTTGATGTCATTGAACAAGAAGGCCCATGCCGCTATCGCAAGCCAGTTCGAAAACCGCACGACGACGAAAATCTACAAGGCGATCGTCTGGGGAGAGGTCATGGGCGAAAGCGGCGAAATCGATCTTCCACTGGCGATCGATCCGGACAACAAGCCGCGGCATCGCGTGGACTGGGACAACGGTCGGGCAGCACAGACACAATGGCGCGTTCTGGAACGTCTGTCCCTTCCCGCCACGCGGCTGGAACTGCGTCCCTTAACCGGGCGGACACATCAATTGCGGGTGCATATGAAGGCGCTTGGTCACGCCATTCTCGGCGATCAATTTTACGCCGGTGGCGAAGCCCTTGCCGCAGCACAGCGGCTTCTACTGCACGCCGAAGAACTGGGCTTCAGACATCCGGACGGTCACGATGTGACATTCCGTGTTCCTGCTCCCTTCTGAGACGAGCCATGGCAAAAAAAGACGCGGAAGAGTTTGTCGTTGATTTTGTCGGGGGAGCTGTCGGGCACCGACTGCGCTCGGGCGAAGGACGGGGACAGGCTTTGCCAAAGGCCGCCGGCTTCACCAAGGGCCGGACACCCTTCGTCGTCGATGCGACGGCGGGCCTTGGCCGCGATGCATTTCTGCTCGCCTCGCTCGGCGCCAATGTCACGTTGATCGAGCGATCACCAGACATGTATGTCCATTTGCAGGACGGAATTGCCCGCGCAAAAGCCGAAGGCGGTATCTACGAGGAAATTGCGTCTAGAATGACATTGCTTCACGGCGACTCCAGAGAGTTGCTCAAGACGTTGTCACCCGACGTCGTCGTTGTCGATCCGATGCACCCGCCACGCCACAACAGCGCGTTGGTGAAAAAGGAAATGAGAATGCTGCGGGATGTTGTGGGTTCAGATCCGGACCAGCGGGAACTGATGAAAGCAGCGCTGCAATCTGCGCGCAAAAGAGTTGTATTGAAATGGCCGCTTCGGGCCGCGCCTATGGAGGGGCTTCAGAAGCCCTCCCATCAGATTTCCGGAAAGAACACGCGCTACGATGTGTTCATGATATTCCGGGACGAGCCTCTCGCCGATTAACGAAATACCGGCTTGCGCTGGGCGTTCATCAAAAGCTCATGACGCGATGCAAAATCTCCGAAAAGTTTGCGAAGACGCTTCTCTTCAGACTCATCCAGTCGATAGCGACGGCAAAATTCCATAACACTCAAAATTGGCTTAACCTCGGCTGTGTCAAGCTCTTCCTTGTCCAATCTTTGCATAATGCCCTCCTGACCGACCGAGCTTAACGCTGGCGGAAGAAGAACGTTCCCAAATAAATCGTGTAGACGAGAATTTACAGGATCGAACACGTAACAATCAAGTTTTCTTGACCTTGCGGTGATGCAACTTAAAAAACGCCGAAATGTTCCCGATCAGCTCAATTAAACTGGAAGGGAGTTCCATGCCGCGCGTTCGATACCTGCTAACCACCACGCTTCTGTCTGCCATTCTCGCCGTTCCTGGCTACGCTTTCGCGCAATCCGCAAGCCCGGTTGAAACGAACCCGCCCCATGGAAAAAACCAGACACCCGCCTTTGAAGGGCAGACGCGGGCTCCACAGCCGGACAAGATGCCATCGCTGCAAAAGACCGTCGTTGCTGACGACCTTCCACATCTGTGGTCGATGGCACTTCTGTCCGATGGCCGTATGCTTGTTGCCGCCAAGGAAGGTGCCATGCACATCGTGAAGGATGGCAAGGCCGGTCCTGCCATCGAGGGCGTGCCAGAAGTCGCGTCATCCGGGCAAGGTGGCCTTCTCGATATTGCTTTGGCTCCTGATTTCGATACATCTGGCATGGTCTACTTCTCCTTCTCCGAACCACGCGATGGCGGCAACGGCACGTCGGTCGCTTCGGCAAAGCTGGTCGAGACGAACGGGACCGCGGTTCTTGAAAACACCAACGTCATCTTCCGTCAGACGCCCACATACGATGGAGACAAGCATTTCGGATCGCGTCTCGTCTTCGGTAACAATGGCGAGCTTTATGTCACGGTCGGCGAGCGTTCGGACAAGGAGCCCCGCGTTCAGGCACAGGATCTCTCCAGCGGGCTAGGCAAGGTGTTCCGCATCGACACCAGCGGCAAGGCGCTCCAGGATAATCCTTTCGTCGGCCGCGAAAATGCCCTGCCGGAAATCTGGAGCTATGGCCATCGCAACATTCAGTCAGCCGCGCTCGATGGCGACGGACGCCTCTGGACCGTCGAACACGGTCCGAAGGGCGGCGACGAACTGAACCTGCCCAAGGCCGGACTGAACTATGGCTGGCCGGTGATCACCTATGGCATCGAATATAGCGGAGACAAGGTGGGCGAAGGTGCAACCGCCAAGGAGGGTATGGAGCAGCCCACCTATTATTGGGATCCGGTCGTCGGCCCGTCCGGCATGGTCTACTACAATAGCGACGCCATTCCGGAGTGGAAAGGCTCGTTCCTGATCGGTGGCTTGGTCACCCAGGGTCTCGTGGTGCTGAAGATGGACGGCGACAAGGTGGTTTCGGAAGGGCGACTGCCGCTGGAAGCACGCATCCGCGATGTCGAGCTTGGCAAGGACGGCGCCGTTTACGCTGTGACCGAAGAGCGTGGCGGCGGCAAATCTCAGATCATCCGTCTGGCACCGGACGCTTGATCAACCGGAGTCTGATCAAATTGAAGGGAGCGGGCATGCTCCGCTCCTTTTTCTGGAACGGACATCTGTTCAGCGCAGTTATTTGAAAAAACTCGAAGGCAGCGCCAAGATCATGAACCAGCACCCCGTCCGGCTCCTCAAGAAAATCGGCTTAACCTATGTCAGCGACCAGGAGCCCGGTATCGCCCGTGAGCGGCGCGGCAAGGGATTTTCCTACCGCCTTCCCGACGGGACGCTGCTTTCCGACAAGATAGAAATCACACGCATACGGTCGCTCGCAATTCCCCCAGCCTATCAACGCGTCTGGATATGCATCGAACCCTCGGGTCATCTCCAGGCAACCGGCTTCGACGCAAGAGGGCGAAAACAATACCGCTATCACGTAGACTGGCATGCATTTCGCGGCGAAACAAAGTTCTTCCAGCTGAAGTCGTTCGGCGAGGCATTGCCAGCAATTCGCCGCCGGGCGCTTTCCGATATCGAGAAGGACATCAACAGCCAGAACAGGACGCTCGCAGCGTTGATTCTTCTTCTTGACGCTGCCTATCTGCGCGTCGGCAACAAGACCTATCTCGAAAGCAACGGGACCTACGGTGCGACGACCCTTCTCAAGCGTCACGTGTCGCTCGGCGAGACGATCGAACTTCGTTTCATCGCAAAAGGTGGACAGAAGGTGCGCCGCAGCCTCCGTCATCCCCGGCTGCAAAAGATTCTGGAGGAGATTGCCGATTTGCCCGGCAAGCAGCTCTTCGTTTGGCAAGATGAGAACCATATGGTCCATCCCATCGATTCCAGCGCGCTCAACAGCTACCTGTCCGAAACGGCGGGCGAAGGTATCTCGGCCAAGACCTTCCGCACCTGGGGCGGCACGCTTGCGGGCTTCTGCCACGCCGCCGAGAGACTGGCGAGTGGCAGCGCCCCGACCATCAAGAGCATTTGCGAGGCAGCCGCCGAAGAACTCTCCAACACGCCAGCCATCTGCCGCAAAAGCTATGTCCACCCGTCCGTTCTCGATCTAGCGACCGAACCGAAGGCGATCAAGCGGCTGGAAACCGTTTTGGAAACGGCGACGAAGACCATCTCGGGACTACGAGCAGACGAGCGGCGGCTCATCTCCTACCTCCCCTAATTTAGAAATATCTTTATGGACGGACTGATCCGTTCAGTCTCGTGTCAGCAAATCTCTCCAGAAGGCGTTGATTAGCCGGAAAAGCAAAACGCGCTCACGCGCGTCCGGCGCATCGATTGGCACGAGGAGAGCGGGCGCTTGGCACCTTTGACAGATCATCTGGACGGCAGCGAAATCCGTCGTCCCGAAATCGGCAGTATTACCTTGAGCGTCATCGCCGCTCTCTACCTGCTGTTCTTCATGAACCAGACATTCTGGTCGAAGGTCAACACCCATCTGTCCGCCTATCCCGTCGCGATCTACGCGCTCTATGTGGCCATGGCGGCGCTTTTTGCCGCACTGCTCATCACCTTTTCGGCAAAATACATCATGAAGCCGATCCTGATGGTGCTGATTACCATTTCCGCGCTTTGCTCCTGGTTCATGGATCGCTTCGGCGCTGTGATCGACCGAGACATGGTCCGCAACGCGTTCGAGACGACCACCGGCGAAGCGAACAATCTGATCACCTCCGCCTTCCTTCTGCACATGGCGATCTACGCGCTGGTTCCCATCCTGCTTCTCTCTTTCGTGCGCATCCGCCACCGTCCGATTCTCGGCAAGCTGTTCTGGAATACGCTGAGCGTGATTGCGTGCCTCGTCATCATCGGCGGCATTGGCGCGATGAATTCCAAAACCTTCACGACTGCGATCCGTCAGCACCGGGATATCGTCAAAAGCCTGAATCCGATTTCGCCACTCTTTGCGACGGCGCATTACTTCCAGATCGCAAATAAGGAAGCACAGTTGACCGTCACGCAGACCGGCCTCGACGCGAAGGTGAAACCTCCTGTCATTGCCGTCGGAAAACCGCGCGTGACCGTCGTCGTTGCAGGCGAAACCGCACGTGCGGCCAACTTCTCGCTGAATGGCTATGGCCGCGAAACCAACCCTGAGCTCAAGAAGAGAGACGTGATCTATTTCCCGAGCACGGTCAGTTGCGGCACCTCTACAGCGATTTCAATCCCTTGCATGTTCTCGAAGTTTACACGATCGGAGTACACTCATAGCAAGGCGCTCTCCAATGAGAACCTCATGGATGTTCTGGTGCATGCCGGGGTCGATTCGCAGTGGCTGGACAATGACACCGGAAGCAAGGGCGTGGCGGACCGCATTCCCTATTTCGATTTGAGCGCAACCCGCGATGCCACCTTCTGCAAGACCGGCGAATGCAGTGACGATATCTTCCTCGACAGGCTCGACAGCTGGCTCGACCGCGTCACCAAGGACAGCGTCATCGTCATCCACCAGCTCGGTAGCCACGGCCCGTCCTACTATCTCCGTTATGGCGATCAGTTCAGGACATTTACGCCGGACTGCCGCACCTCGGAACTTGGCAATTGCAAGGACGAAGAGATCGTCAACTCCTACGACAACACGATCCTTTATACCGACCATTTCCTCTCTGCCATCATCGACAAGCTGAAGGCCCGCTCCGATAAGCTTGCCACCGGAATGCTCTATGCCTCCGATCACGGCGAATCTCTTGGCGAAAACGGTCTTTATCTCCACGGCGCGCCTTACATGCTCGCCCCAGCAGAGCAGACGCATGTTCCCTTCCTGGTGTGGATGGACAATGACTTCGCGCGCTCTATGGGCGTCGACCGCGCCTGCCTTGCCGATGAGGCAAAGGCCGGTGGTAAATCCCATGACAATTTCTTCCACAGTATTCTTGGGATGATGAACGTCTCCACCTCCGTCTACGACCCATCGCTCGACGTGTTCCACGCCTGCCAGTCGAAGCCCACGACATGATGCGCATGTGCCTTGACGACGAACCGCACGAAGCGATACGCATTGGCAGTTCTGGAGTGAGGTCGGTGTGCGCGTTCTGCTGGTGGAAGACGATCATGTGCTGGGAGAAGCGCTAAGAGATCACGTGGCGGCAGCAGGGCATGCCGTGGATTGGTTCAAGACATTGAGCGAAGCCATGGCGGCAACCCAGACGGTGAGCTACGGTCTCATCCTACTGGACTTGCGCCTTCCCGATGGCGAGGGGCTCAGCCTCTTGCGGGCCTTGCGCAAAACGAACAACGCCGTGCCCGTGATCATCCTGACCGCACACGATCAGGTCTCCGACCGGATCGAAGGCCTGAATGCCGGGGCGGACGACTATCTCGTCAAACCGTTCAATCTCGGCGAGCTGACGGCACGGATGCTTGCCGTGTCGCGCCGCTATGAAGGACGTTCGACGCCCATCGTCAGGCTGCCCGGCATCGAAATCGATCAGGCGGCGAAAAGCATCACGGTCCAAGATCGCGCGTTGACGCTGAGTGCCCGGGAATGGGCGGTGCTGGAGAAACTCGTAGAGAGACCAGGCGCGCTTGTCTCGAAAGCGCAGCTACAGGAGACCTTGTACGAGTTCGGCGCGGAGATCGAAAGCAATACCGTCGAGGTCTATATCAGTCGCCTGCGCAAGAAGATCGGTTCCGATCGCGTGGAAACCGTAAGAGGGCTTGGTTATACGATTCGCTGATCTCATATCCTTTAAGCTCGGACCTTATAAACCGAGCATGACTCGCCGGATGGTTCTTGCGCTGGTCAGCGTCCTGTCGATTTCCTGGATGGCCGCCTCCGCACTTGGCGTCATGGTCATGGAAGAAGAGTTTGCGGAAATTTTCGACAGCGGCGTCCAGGAAACCGCCGACAGATTGCTTCCGCTTGTCGCGGAAGACCTTCGCGAACGAAGCCCGGAAGCACAACGCCGTCTTGGCCAGCCCACGACCGGCTCTGAATATCTGACCTATCAGGTGCGCGATCGCGACGGTGCTGTTTTGCTGCACTCTCATGACAGCGCCCGTGAAGGCTTCGACGTCCCGCTGAGGCCGGGTTTCGCCGATACGGATAGTCAACGGATTTACACCGTCGTGACGCCTGAGGGCGATCTTTATCTTCAGGTGGCCGATGCTTTTGCCAATCGGCGTGAGGCCATCGAGGAAGCATCTACGGCGCTCATCCTCCCCGTCCTTGTTCTCATTCCGGCGAGCATCATTGCGGTCATTCTGGTCATCCGCCGCACCCTGGCGCCGATCCAGACGCTCAGAGACGATATTGCCCGCAAAGACGGCGGCAATCTTGCGCCGGTCGATTCCGGTCGCCTTCCCGCCGAACTCGATCCGATCGCCCGTTCGGTGAACCTGCTGCTGGAGCGATTGCGGTCAGCACTGGAGGCGGAGCGCTCGTTCGCGTCCAACAGTGCGCACGAATTGCGAACGCCGATCGCCGGAGCGCTTGCCCAAGCGCAGCGATTGAAGGCGGATATTCCGCCACATCTTGCCCCGCGTGTCGATCAGATAGAATTGTCGCTCTCCAATCTCGCGCAGTTATCAGAGAAGCTTTTGCAGATGTCGCGCGCGGAAGCCGGTATCGGCATCTCCGATACCCTCGTCGATCTTCTGCCCGTGCTGGAACTCGTCGTCGAGGATATGAGCCGGTCAGAACTCGGGGCCGGACGTATTCATCTGCATCTGCCCGATGATGGCCAGCTTAAGGGTAACGTCGACCCGGACGCTTTCGGTATCGTCGTTCGAAACCTGCTGGAGAACGCGCTGACGCATAGTTCTGAGGATTCGCCGGTCGAAATCTACGTCGATAAGGACAGATCCGTGCGGATCGTCAATGACGGCACGCCCGTCGATCCGGCACTTCTCCCTCGCCTGACGACCCGCTTCATGCGCGGCCAGACCCAGGCGTCCGGGTCCGGGCTTGGCCTTGCAATTGTCGACAATCTTTCCAAACGCATGAATGCGGCGCTTACCCTATCCTCACCGGCTCCTGGGCGGGGGCAGGGTTTCGAAGCGCGGATCGATCTGCCAAAGCAGGTTTAAGGCCTCGACGCAACGTCGGCGGCCTCGTGCATTCAGTCCTCGTGTCTGTGGCTGTGATCGGCATCACGCTTTGCGATAGTTGTGAACATCGTATGAAACCGAACGGGTAGGATTGCTTTCAATGCGGTCTCCCTCTTAAGTGAATCCAATGACCTACGAGTTCGCTCTACTGAAAGCCACGAGGCTCCTGCGCGCCCTGACGCGAGCGGGGGAGGCTTTGGCGCGTCTTGACGAACGAGTTAGTCGCTCGCCTATCCGCGAGGGGTTTCTGCAGCGACAGAACTTCCACGACGCTGTCTCATCGCTTTGGGTCGACGGAGAACTGGTCCATGTGGAGGATCTGGTTCTGCACGATGCACGCATGGACATTCGTGCACCGACGAATGAAATCGTCAATGCCCACCGTATCCTGCGTGCCAGACGGCTTATGGAAAGTCATCCGCCGCAATGGGCGCTGAGCGACCATGGCATCGACCTGCTTCGCGGCAAGAACGTTCAGCCACAATCCGCGCCGTCAAAACTGGTGTCTGATGAGCAAGACGCGGACCCTGAAGAGCCAGATGATGCGCAAGACGCTCTTGCTGATGAATTGGCCGAGATGGACGCCGTGCTCTCGCGCAGCAGCGCGATTGTTGCGGATGCCTTGAGCTACCGCGTTCAATCGGAACCATCCACCGATCGTCTTGCCCTCGACCAGTCTGATGAAGAGAGTGAAGAGGAGCGACTTCATAAGTGGCGTAAGCTCCTCGACCGGTATTCAGACTATCCAGCCCCGCTGCAGGCGGCCATTCTTCTGGATGCCTGGCGCGATATTCAGGTCTCGGACCGAAGCCCTTGGCTCGGTAGGCAACTGGCCGCCGCATCACTTCGTTCAAACGGTTTGACGATCCTGCCGGCGCTCAATAGCGGCCTTCGTGCCATTCACAGAGAACGGCGTCATTCCCACGATCAGGAAGAAAGACTGATCGCGATCCTCGATGGAATGTCTGAAGCGGCTGAGCTCGGCATGAAAGAGCATGACCGGCTTTTGAACGGCAAGAGCCGCATGGAAAGACGGTTGATCGGAAAGCGCTCGAATTCGAGGCTACCGGATCTGGTTGAATTGGTTCTGGCAAACCCCGTCGTTTCTACATCCATGATTGTCAAGGAACTCGGTACCACTCCTCAAGGGGCGATGGTTCTTGCTAATCAGCTGGAGCTCCGCGAAGTAACGGGTCGCGGACGCTTCAGGGCCTGGGGCATCTTGTAAGCCCCCTCGCCCCTACGGTATCGGCCCGAAGATCTGGACCTGTTTTCGGCAAGGATGATGGTAACTCAAACGAGAGAGGGCGCTGCGTGTCCTCTTCGACACGCGGCGCTCTCATCGGTGTTTCGTCAATCAGCTTGCCATCGCATAGCGCGCGTGGGACGGGTTCGAGGCAAGCCTCGTCTCACCGCTGACGCGGAAACGTCCCACCATGCTGGCGAGGTTTTCGGTCTCCTGTGATAGGTTTTGAGCGGCCGCGGTGGTTTCTTCCACCATCGCTGCGTTCTGCTGCGTGACCTTGTCCATCTGGTCAGCCGCAGAAGAGACTTCCTTCAAGCTGATGGCCTGCTCACGAGCGCCCGCCGCAATCTGGTTGACGGTCTGGCTCATGCCGAGGACCTGCTCAACGATCTTGCCAAGCGAATTGCCCGTTTCTTCAACAAGGTGCACGCCCGTTTCGACCTGGCTGGACGATGTGGAGATCAAGCCCTTGATTTCTTTCGCCGCAGTGGCCGAGCGCTGGGCTAATTCACGCACTTCCTGCGCAACGACGGCAAATCCCTTACCGGCTTCACCGGCGCGAGCCGCTTCGACTCCCGCATTCAGCGCCAAGAGGTTGGTCTGGAATGCAATTTCATCGATGACACTGATAATGTTGCCAATCTTGCTGGACGAGCCCTGGATTTCGGTCATTGCCGCAACGGCACGGGCAACAACATCGCCACCCTTCTCGGCATCTGCCCTGGCGCTGTCGACGGTTTTTTGCGCGTTCGTAGCGCCATCGGCCGTATCATTCACGCCACGAGTGACCTCGCTGAGCGCTGCGACGGTTTCTTCCAGAGCGGCAGCCTGCTGCTCCGTCCGGCGCGCAAGATCGTTCGACGCGGTGGAAATTTCGCTGAGGCCTGAGCGGATCGTATAGACCGCACGCACGACATTGCTGATCGTCTCTTCGAGCGCAGAAACCGAGAGGTTGAAATTCTGGCGGATCGTGTCGAATTCCGGCGCGACCTTTTCGTTCATGCGAACCGTCAGGTCGCCGGTTGCCAGAGCATTGAAGCGGCTCTGAACAATCTCGACAAAATGCCGGAGATCTTCAGCCTTGGCATTGTCGATGTCGCTCTGGCGCTTGCGATCGGTTTCGACCTGGCGCTGGAGTTCTTCCTGCTCGGCCTGGATGTCTTCGCCGCGGGCAAGCGCGAAACGGAACTTTTCTAGTGCTGCGGCGAGATTACCAAGTTCATCCGGTTTGCCCGTCTGGGCAACCTGATCCTTGTAATTGCCATTGGCCATCTTTCCGACAGAACCCAAAACGGACGTCAGAGGCTTCTTGATCAGGAACTGCGTGGCAACGAGGATGACGCCAAGTGTCACACCGAGAATGATCAGGCCGCCGATCAGCATGCTGTAGATCTGCTGCCAGACAGGCCCGGAGAAAACGGCCGGAGGCACGTCCAGAACCGTCGCCCAGGTGGTGTTCATGCCAGGTGCGGTGAAGGGATAGACGAGGCGGACAGAACCGTCCGGGAGACCCTCGATCACGCGCATCTTTCCGTCTGCCAAAGCCTGCTTGACGAGATCGGCGCCGACATCGGAATAATCCTTCATCAGATTGTCAGCGTTGGTATGCGCCAGCCACTTGCCGTTACTGGCCAGCAGCATGACGCTGCCGCCTTCGAAAGGCTTGATCTGCGACAGGCTGGCGGTCAAATCATCGAGCTTGATATCGACGCCCGCCATGCCGACCATGGTGCCGCCCACCGTCACAGGTACGGAAACGGATGTGACGAGCTTTTTCATGTTGGTGAGATAGGGAGAGGTGATGAGCGGTTTACCGGTCTTTAGCACGCCGCCGTAATACTCATCCTCCGGCTTGATCGACCATGTCGAGAACTCAACCTTGCCGCTGTCGCTCTTGGTCCAGTAAGGCGTGAAGATACCTTCCTTGTTGAGACCCTCTGTGCCGACCGTGGGCTTCGGGCTCTTGCCGTCGACCAGTTCACACATCCATGCACCGAAGACGTTCGGATATTGCGGCGCGACTGTCTCGATCATCGAAACGATGTCGGCGCGACTGCGCGAACCGTTTTCGATGAAGCCGCCGATCGTAGCAGCAAGTGTTGCGCCTGCCGATGTCGCAACGGAAATGTCTCCAGCGATTTGCTCGCTGACCGCGCCGGCCTTCTCGGTGGCAAGCGCCATGACGTCACGCTCTGTTGCTGACTTCACGTTGACCACATTGACCGCAGTGTAAGCAATCATGATGCAGGCAATAGCTGTTCCTGTCGCCAGGATAAGCTTTCCAGAAACGGAATTGAGAATCTTCTTCATGCGACGAGCCCTCTAACGTTAGGGCAACGGTAGGTTAAACTTTTAAATAATCTCCAAACAAATCGCGCGAAGAATAGCATTGCCTAATGCATGTCGATTGGACGCAGTTGACCCTTCCTCCTTCAAGGAAGCCGTTTTTTGCTTTGTTCCAGATTACCTCTGCCGGTGATGAGTTCATCCGTCCGATCTTGAATAAAAAAGACGGCTGAGGTCCAGCCGTCTCATTCTTCTTTGTTCTCGATCGCGCAGCTCAGAAATGGACTCCTGACGCGCTGACAGAGTTCTAAAATAGGGCTAAGCCCTCAGGCATGCGGCATTCAAGCCGGATAACGAGACGCGTACCAATTGCGGAACAAGGTATACTGGCTTTCCAGATGACGGCGCTGCGAGGCGCTCAATTCGTCCGTTTCGTTGAAGTGCAGCGTGTATTCGGTATCGCCGTTCAGAACCATCAGATACTTGTAGTGCAAAACGAGGTCCGGACCTTCGTCATAGGTTGAAAGCACCGTCAGCGCCTCTTCCAATTCGCGTGCTTCGGCGCGTGCCGCCGCATCGCCCTTGGCAGCCTTTTCGCACAGGGCGACGAGATGCAGCACTTCCTTCGGCAGCGCATTGCCGATGCCAGTGATGGCGCCGCCGGCACCGCAATTGACAAAGCCATGATAGACGCCCGTGTCGACACCAACCATCAGGGTCAGATCATCGTCACCGGCGGTGATGTTTTCGGCGGCATAGGTCATGTCCTGCTTGCCACCGAACTCCTTGAAGCCGATGAGGTTCGAATAGCGCGAGCGCAGATCGAAGAAGAGGTCGGCGCGAGTTGCAAAACCGTAATAGGGGCTGTTGTAGATCACCGCTGGCAGACCGTTTGCAGCTTCCAGAATGGCAGAGAAATGTGCCTTCTGCGCAGAAACCGACGATCCGCGGGAGAGCACGCGCGGAATGACCATCAGGCCCTTGGCGCCCACCTTTGCAGCATGGGCGGCATGGCTGACTGCGGACTTGGTGTTGATGGCACCGGTTCCGACGATAACGGGAACGCCAGCTTCGGCAAGACGCTGCACGCCTTCCTGGCGCTGCTCGTCCGTCAACAGCGGCCAATCACCCATGGAGCCGCAATAGACCACTGCCGACATTCCAGCGGCGATGAGCTCCTTGCCCTTCTTCACGAGCAGATCGAAGTCAGGGGTTCTGTCCGCCTTGCAAGGCGTCATGAGGGCGGGAATGCATCCGGTGAAGATCGTGCTGGCCATGGTTTCCAATCCTTCTGCGGCTCCACTGCCGCTTGATATGCAGCTCCTATAGCACCGAACCACAGTCTTGTCGACAAATAAAATACAAGAAATGCGGGCGCAAGGGTGTCGCCCTTTATCAACCCTTGTTTTGGCTAAAGGCTCAGATTGGCGCTCTGGCGGGTATCGGCAGTGATGTAGGAACGAATCTGGGTGACGATCTGATCGGCATGTGCCTTGGCCAGTGCGTCGGCCCTCTCGACATTCCGCTCGATGATCGCCTGGATCATATCTTCATGTTCGCTGACATATTGATTGGGCAGGACATCGTTGAAGGAAGAATAATAAAGCCGCAGGATCCGCCGTCCCTCATCGAGAAGCCGGGTGAAGAGCTCGACATAATGGCGGTTGCCGCCGGCGCGCGCGATCGCGACATGAAAATCGCGATTGGTGGAAATCATCGCAAGCGCATCGCGTTGCTCGACGGCCAGAGCAAAGGCGCTTTGCAGGGTGCGGATCTGCGCGATATCCACCTCCGTGTGGTTGGCGGCGGCAAGTCGCGTCGTGACGCGATACATCAACGTCAGAGCATCGAAGAATTCCGGCAACCCTAGAAAGTCGATCTGGGAGACGATGGTGGCTCGGTTTGTCAGCGTCGTGATCAGCCCTTCGGCGGAAAGACGCACCAGCGCCTCGCGAATGGGCGTGCGCGACAGGGAGAACCGTTCTGAGAGCTGCAACTCATCGATCGGGCTGCCGGGTGCCAGCTGCAATTCGATGATTTCATTGCGCAGCGTTTCGTAGACGGTAGAAACGCCAAAACCCCTTCGGTGCGTTTGCTTTTCCTGCTCGTCCGCCTTCTCCGCCTCTGCCATCAAATCATCCTTCGCTATCGGTCCGAAGCATGTCGCGCAAAAGGGTGAAGCGATTTTGCGATGACGACATGCTTTAGAAAGGCTTAGTCCAGAATCGCCGCAGAAGGAAAGTTCAAACCGTCCAAAGAAAACGCCGGGACAGTGCCCGGCGTCATCTGAAGCTGTTTACGCTGCGCGGAGCGACGCGCTCAGCGGGATTTCGACATCGATTTCCAGAAGCGACATATGCTCGTCGCTGTCCATCTTCACATGGACCTTATCGCTATCGATCTGCACATGCTTGGCGATTGCCGCCAGGATTTCCTCACGCAGAATGACGACCAGATCCGAACCCTGATTGGTGCGCTCATGCGCAAGAAGGACCTGCAACCGTTCGCGTGCGACGGGTGCGGACTTCTGTTTGCGGAAAAGGTTGAAGATGCTCATGCGGCCCTCCCGAAAATCTTGGCAAAGATGCCGCGCTTTTCGCCCGGAACGGAAACCGGAATGTCTTCGCCCGACAGACGTCGTGCCGCATCGAAATAGGCCATGGCCGGTGCCGACTTGGCGTCGGCCAGCGTGACCGGCGCACCGACGTTGGAAGCACGCAGCACGTCCATGCTTTCGGGAATGATGCCGATCAGCGGAATGGAGAGAATTTCCAGAACGTCATCGACCTTGAGCATGTCGCCACGCTCGGCACGTGCCGCATCGTAACGGGTGAGCAACAGATGCTTTTCCATCCGCTCGCCGCGCTCGGCCTTGATCGTCTTGGAATCGAGAAGGCCGATGATACGGTCGGAGTCGCGAACCGAAGACACTTCCGGATTGGTGACGACGACGGCGACATCCGCGTGGCGCATGGCAAGTGTCGCGCCGCGCTCGATACCAGCCGGACTGTCGCAGATCACCCAGTCAAAATGCTTCTTCAGTTCATTAATGACCCACTCGACACCTTCCGGCGTCAGATTGTCCTTGTCGCGGGTTTGCGAGGCAGGCAGCAGGAACAGCGTATCGAGACGCTTGTCGCGGATGAGAGCCTGCGTCAGCTTGGCATCGCCCTGGATGACATTGACCAGATCGTAGACCACGCGGCGTTCCGCACCCATAACCAGATCGAGGTTGCGAAGCCCGACGTCGAAATCCACGACGACGACCTTTTCCTTGTTCTGGGCCAGCGCGGCGCCAAGTGCTGCGGTCGACGTCGTCTTTCCGACGCCTCCCTTGCCGGAGGTAACAACAACTACCTTCCCCATCCTGATCTCCTGTTTCCTGCCGCTTACGGCTTAATTGAGTTTGTCCGCCTTGATCGTATCGTTTTCCAGCCAGAGCTGGACGGCCTGCCCCCGAAGCTTCGGGTCGATATCTTCCGCAACCTTGTAAACACCGTCGATGGCAAGAAGCTCGGCTTCCAGCTTCTTGCAGAAGATGCGCGCCGAAGCGTTGCCAAGTGAACCCGCCATGGCGCGTCCGCGCAGCGCGCCGTAGATATGGATCGAACCGCCTGCGATCACTTCTGCGCCGGAGGCGACGGAACCGACGATCGTGACATCCCCTTCTGGAAAGATGATCGACTGGCCCGAGCGCACCGGCTCGCTGATCATCAGCGACTGCACGACGCTGCGGATTTCGGTTACGGGCGCTCTTTGCTCCGCCGGCGTTTCCACCTCGGCAAGTGCCACCGGCTCAACCTCGACATCGGAGGCCGGCTTTCCGCCCTTGAGTGCAGGCGGCATGCCGGTTTCGATCATCGAAGGGCGTGCGCCCTCGATGCCCATGATGGCGACGTTGCGATTGTAAAGCTCGGCAAGCAAGGACTTCAGGCCTGCCTTGTCGAGCTTCAGATCCGCCACATCCAGCACCACCGGACGTGACAGAAAGAACCCGGCAGAGCGCGCTGCCAGATCGTCCAGCCGCTCCAGCCAGACATCCAGCGGCGACTCGGGAGAAAGAACGACCGCCAGAAATGAGCGGCCCTTGATACGGATCGAACGCGAGTCTGTTAGCACTTTGGTCATCTTGGTAAAGAAATCGTTGATAGAGAGGTAGCGGTGATTTGGTTAACAAATGGTTAACGCGGACCTTTCGCGCCTGCTAAAATTAACTTCGGCACCCCCTTGACCGAGTGCCCGACTGAGTCGCTCGACCGTCGTCAGAACATCCTCTTCTACGCCTGCTGGAACCGGCCATAATTCAAACGGTTATAAGCTCATCCGGGGGAAGAAGATGGCTGAGAGCGCGACGCAAAATTCATCGAAGGAAACCGAGTTTCTGACCGGGCTCGCGCGCGGCGTCGGTGGCGCGCTTCTCTTTGCGCTTCCCATGTTCATGACGATGGAGATGTGGTTCCTCGGCTTCTACATGTCGCGTGAAAAGCTGCTTCTTCTCTGCGTCCTCAACATCCCGCTGCTGGTGGTGCTAGCAAAGCGCGTGGGATTTGAGAAAACCTCATCATGGTCTGAGGCGACCCGGGATGCGGTGACGGCTTACGGCCTTGCGATCATTGTCAGCGCTGCAATTCTTGCGCTCTTCGGGGTAATCAACGACCAGGTGACGACCAGCACGACGGTGGCAAAGATCGCAATCCAGGCAGTGCCCGCCAGTATCGGCGCGCTTCTCGGGCGCAGCCAGCTTGGCATGCATTCTGAAGACGATGATGAGGAAGAAGACGACGCCGAAACAGAAACGAGCTACTTCATTGAACTGTTCATGATGTTGGTAGGCGCCCTTTTCCTAGCGCTCAATGTCGCCCCGACAGAGGAGATGATCCTCATCGCCTACAAGATCACACCCTATCAGACACTCATCACCGTGCTGCTGTCGCTCACGCTCATGCATGGTTTCGTCTATGCCCTGCACTTCAAGGGCGGGCACGGCCGATCGGAAGACAGCGCCTGGTGGCACACCTTCATCCGCTTCACCATCCCGGGTTATGTCATCGCACTTGGCATCAGCCTCTACTGCCTGTGGAGCTTCGAGCGGCTCACGGGAACATCCTTGTCAGAGATTGCCGCAGCCGTGGTCATCTTGGGCTTTCCCGCGGCGATCGGCGCCGCTTCCGCCCGCCTCGTATTATGAGAACGCCATGACCAAATCCTCCGTAGACGGCCATATCGAAACCTCATCGCCCCACTGGATCGAATGGGTCACCGGCATCGTCTCGTCGTTGCTCGTGATGGCACTGCTCGGATGGATCTCATGGGACATCTATCGCTATGACGACGCCAAGCCGGATTTCGAACTCTCCGTCGTCTCGACAGAACCTGTCGGCAGCGGCTTCAGGGTGAATTTCGCCATCCACAATGTCAGCCAGACGACGGCCGCAACAGTGCACGTGGTCGGCACGTTGCGCAGCGTAGACGGTGCGACGGATACAGCCGATGTGACCTTCGATTATGTTGCAGCCGAATCCCACGACAACGGCACCCTCTTCTTCAAGAGCGACCCGCAGGCAGGCGCATTGGAACTGCATGTAGCCGGCTTTACCGATCCTTGAGGATCAAAGTCGTTTGTCGGTCTCATCGTCGAAGAGATGCAGCGACGCGGGATCGATGATGAAACCGACCAAGTCACCAGCTTTCACATTGCTTCTTCCCTGAAGTGCCACCGTCATTTCCGGCTGGGTCGCCGTGGTGACGGAGGTCGCAGAACCTGTCGTTTCCACGATCCCGACTGGCAGGGTGATGGACGATGATCCGGGCGGTGCAAGCGTGATGTGCTCCGGCCGGATGCCCACGGTCACGCGTGCGCCCGGCGTGAAGGCAACCGGCGACGGGATTGTCTGAGGTTCCGATGTGCCGCCGAAATTCAAAACAAGTGTTCGCCCGTCCTCCGAAGCGACAGCCGACACGAAGTTCATCGCAGGAGAGCCGATGAAGCCAGCGACGAAGCGGTTGACCGGCCGGTCGTAGAGTTCAAGCGGCGCTCCCTGCTGTTCGATCACACCGGCGCGCATGACGACGACATGATCGGCCATTGTCATGGCTTCGATCTGGTCATGCGTGACATAAACGGAGGTCGCGCCGAGACTGTTGTGCAATTTGCGAATTTCAGCGCGCATATGAACGCGCAGCGCTGCGTCGAGATTGGACAGCGGCTCGTCAAAGAGAAAGGCCTTGGGATTGCGGATGATGGCACGGCCCATCGCAACACGCTGGCGCTGGCCGCCGGAAAGCTCGCGCGGATAGCGGTCGAGAAGGGCCGTGAGGCCAGTGATCTGGGCGATCTCTTCCGCCTTGCGACGTGCCTCGGACTTGGACACGCCCTTCAGCCGCAAAGAATAGGTGAGGTTCTTTTCCACCGTCATATGCGGATAAAGCGCATAGGATTGGAACACCATGGCGATATCGCGCATGCGCGGCGGCTGGCGGGTGATGTCCTCGCCTTCGATGCGGATTGCGCCGCTGGTGATTGTCTCCAACCCCGCAAGGGTGCGCAGCAAAGTCGACTTGCCACAGCCGGATGGCCCGACAAGCGCCACGAACTGGCCCTTCGGGATGGCGATATCGATGCCGCGCAGCGCGTGGTAGGCGCCGTAATGTTTCTGGATGCCGGACAGTTCGATCTGCAATGTCATTTGAGCGCTCCGGATGTCAGGCCGCTGACGATGCGGCGCTGAAGCAGGACGAAGATGATAAGAATGGGCGTCACATAGATCGCCGCGAAGGTCATGATGCCGGTCCAGTCGGAAGCATTCGGCCCGACGAAGAACTGAAGTCCAACGGTCGCGGGCTGGAACGCTCTGTCGGTGATGAGCGAGCGCGAATAGACATATTCGCCCAGCGACTGGAGGAAGATGAGGATCGCCGACACCAAAATGCCATTGCGGGCAAGCGGCACCGAAATGCGCAGGAACGCGCCGATGCGGCTATTGCCATCCACCAGTGCTGCCTCCTCGAGCTCGCGCGGCACCTGGGTAAAGGCCGCACGCACCAGAACGATATAGAGCGGCAGCTTGTTGGCAGCCGTGGCCAGGATCACACCCGTGCGCGGCCATGACAGCAATCCAAGCTGACTGAAAGCGACAAAGATCGGCGTGACCATCAGCGATGGCGGCAGGACCTGCAGCATGAGAACGAGAAAGAGTGCCAGATCCATCCACATCGAGCGGACACGCGCGAGCGCATAGGCGCAGCCCGTGCCGAACAGCACCACCAGCGAAACAGTGCCGAAGGCGATGATCAGCGAGTTTTGGATGAAAGTATCCATGCCCATGTCGTTCCAGACACGGGTTACTTTCAACTCGGGATGATGTGGCCACAGTGTCGGCGGGTTGGCAAAGGTTTCGGTATTGGTCTTCAGCGCCGTCACATACATCCAGTAGAGCGGGAAAAGGTAGATCGCGACGACAGCGATGGCGATGGCCAGCAGAAGCCAACGTTTCCAGGGGGTGCTAGACAACATGTTCGTGCCTCGTCGAGCGGACATAAGCGGTGGCGACGACGATGACCAGAAGGGTCATCACCACGGAAACGACCGAGCCATGGCCGATGCGGTATTCGCGGAAGGCAAGCTCCCAGGACCAGTACTGCAGCACGTTGGAGGCATTCGACGGACCGCCCTGGGTGAGCGCTGCGAAGAGGTCGAATTGCTGCAGGGTGAAAATGATGCCAAGCGAAATGACGGCGCCGAGCTGCGCCCGCATCATCGGCAGGGTGATGGTGAAGAAGCGCTGCAAGCGCGTTGCTCCATCCAGTTCCGCCGCCTCGTAAACGTCGTCGGGGATAGAGGCGAGACCGACCGACAACAGGATCATGTTGAAGGGAACGCCGAGCCAGATATTGGCGATGATAACGGAGTAGATCGAGATCGACGGATCGGAAAGCCAGAAGATCTTCTGCTGGGTGAGGCCCACCGATTGCAGGAGCCAGTTCAACACACCGAAGTCACCGGCGAGAATCCAGCCCCAGATGGCACCGACCACAAGCCCTGGCATGATCCAGCCCGCGAGAAATAGTCCGCGCAGCCAGGAGGCACCGGGAAAATCAAGCCGGAAGAACAAGGCAAGAGCCAGCCCGATCCCAAGCTGGAAGATCACCGACAGGAAGACGAAGAGGAAGGTGTTGCGCACGATCGGCATGAACAGCGGATCGTCGATGATCTCGCGGTAATTATCGAGACCGACAAACGGGCGGTCGAAGGTGGCGATGGTAAAGAGATCGACGCTCTGGAACGAGATCACCAGATTGTAGATCAACGGGAAGGCCGAAAAGGTAATGAGGTAGGCAAGCGCGAACAGAACCAGCGCGCTGTCAAACCCGCCGCCATCGCGGAAAACTCTGAAACGGAGCATTTCGCCTCCCCATATCTCACATCCGCATTCCAGCAAAGCGGACCATGCGCTAAATCAGTTTGGAAACTGGCTGCGGACCTCAACGCGCCCGCAGCCTCTTGATCAAAGGACCCGATCAACCAGCTTATTTGAGGATCTTGTCGATCGACTTCTGCGCTGTCGTCAGCGCATTTTCAGCTGTGGCTTGGCCGGTCAAAGTCGTCTGGATCGCGGTCTGGATCGCCTTTGAAATCTTCGACCAGTCGGGGCTTGGGCCCCGATTGCGCGCAAACTTCATCGACTCCTCGAACACCTTATACGCCTGCGGATACTTCGGATCGTCGACCTTGACCGGATAGGCAGGAACATAGCCGAACTCGTTCCAGACGCGCGGCATCTGCTCATACATATATTCGATGAACTTGAACGCCTCCTTTGGATGCTTGGAGTTGGCAACGATGACGTTGTCGCCTTCACCCAAAGCGGAAGCATGTGGAGCGCCTTCCTTCGGAACCGGCAGGATCGCAACACGGTAATCGAATTTCGCATCCTGGCTCATGCGCGGCAGTTCCCATGGGCCCGAAATGCTCATGGCGGCGTTGCCTGCATTGAAGGTGCCCGTCGAATCCCACTGGCCACGGATCAGCGTGTCCTTCGAGGCAAGCCCCTCATCAATGAACTTCTTCCAGAGCGTCAGCGCTTCTACGCCACCCGGAACATTCACCTTGTTGTAATCACCGCCCGCCATCTGCAGCCAGGGCAGGAACTGGAATGTGCCTTCCTCGGTCGCCGCGGCGGAGAAGGCCAAGCCATAGATGCCCTTATCAGGCTGGGTCAGCTTCTTGGCGGCATCATAAAGCTCGTTCCATGTCTGCGGCGGCTTGTCCGGATCGAGCCCTGCAGCCTTGTACATGTCGGCGTTGTAGTAGAGCGCAATGGTGTTTGCGCCACGCGGAATGCCGTAGACGCCATCCTTATAAGTAACGGAGGCGAGCGGGCCGGGGAGAATCTGATCGAGCTTGATGACCGAGCTTTTCTCGATCATTGGCTTCATGTCCAGCAGCAGCTTGCGCGAGGCAAAAAGTGCCACATCGGGATTGTCGATATAGGTAACGTCAGGCGCCTCACCCGTCGCCATGGCCTTCGCCAATTCATTAACCATATCCGGAAACTGAACCGAGCGGACATTGACCTTGATGTCCGGGTTCTTCGCCGAGAACTCCTCCGCCATCTTATAGTGATATTCGCCCGGCCGATCGACGGTCCAGAGATTGATCTGAACCTGTTCGGCCCATGCAGGCGTCGACAATGCGGCAAGTGCAACTGCACCCATCAACTTTGCAATAGTCATGATACTCCTCCTTTGATCATGAGTGCGATGCCGGCTCCCCCCGGCTTCACTGTTACAGAAGCGACGGGTCGCCGCCTCCGTATTCTGCGGCGAGATCGACAAAAGCCCCTCCCCGGCTATGCTTCAGATAGTTGAGCGCATGAACCTGGCCCGTCATTTCCAGCCGATCGCGATAGACCGGATCGTGCCAGCCTTCGATATCGATGGAGCCAGACCAGCCGGCCAGCCGAAGCTCCGAAATGATGTTGGTCCAGTTGCTATCGCCGAAGCCCGGGGTGCGCATGAAAACGAAAGGGTGCTTGCCAAAGATGCCGTGTTCCTTGATCACGTCCCAGCGGATGGTCGCATCCTTGCCGTGGACGTGGAAAATCTTGTGCGCCCATTTACGGATCTGCGGCAACGGGTCGATCAGATAGACCATCTGGTGGCAGGGCTCCCACTCCAGACCGATATTGTCGTCCGGCGTTTCGTTGAACAGCAGTTCCCAGGCATCGGGGTTATGAGCAATGTTCCAGTCACCCGTTTGCCAATTGCCATCCATGGCGCAGTTTTCGAAAGCGATCTTTACACCCTTGTCGGCAGCGCGTTTCGCGAGCTCGCTCCAGATTTGCCGGTAGCGCGGAAGGCTTTCCGGCAAAGGCTTGCCCCGGACGCGACCGGTAAAACCAGCAACGCAGGTGGCACCGAAATGATGGGCGTTGTCGATGCAGTCCTTCCAGCCCTGAAGGGTCTGAAGATCCATCTCCGCCTCTTCCAAGGGGTTACCGAACATGCCGAGCGTCGAAATGGTGATATCGCGGTCGCCAATGGCGTCGACGCAGCGCTTGCCGAGTTCTGCCAGATCCTGGCCATTGGTCGTCTGCCAGAAGAACGGTTCGAAGCTTTCGAAACCGAGGTCGCCGATTTCAGAAATTCGCTCGGCGGCATCCCCCTTTGTGGCGCTGACCATGGTGCCGATGCGGACGGATTTTGCTGGATCGCTCATATTAGACCTCAAATTTCGATGAGAACAGGCTGACCCGTGCGGCCGCTTTCAATCGCGCCCATAACCATGGCCAGGCTTTTGATGTTGTCGGAGGAAACGGTCTCTGGGACCGTCCCATTTTCGATGGCGCGCAGGAATGACAGGAGCACGCTCGCATGCCCTTGCGTCAGCTCATTATCGACGTTTTCAGAAACGTTTACGATAGATGATCCCCGCAGAAGCCCGTCCTCGGTTCCTGCCACGGATGCCGAAAAGATCTCTTCCCCATCCCACGTAATCATGCCCTTCGACCCGACGAGACGCCACGTGCTTTCCCAGCTTGTCCGCTCGCCTTCGGCACACCACGAGCCGCGATAGGTGAAGACCACATCATTCGAAAGTTCGAAGATGGCGTTCGCGGATGCGCCATGGGCGTACCATGAGCCAGCCGGATTTTTCTCCACGCAATAGACCGCGAGCGGGTTCTGGTCGGCAACGAAACGCGCTGCATCGAAAGTGTGGATCGCCATGTCCAAGAGCAGCACATTTTGCATTTGCTCGCGGAAGCCGCCAAAGTGCGGGGCCAGAAAGAAGTCGCAATGAATGGCGGTCAACTGGCCGATCACACCATCCTGAACGGCACGGTGCAGACGACGTATACCACTGATATAACGCCGGTTTTGAACAATGGCGTGTATCTTTCCCGCACCTTTGGCAAGCTCCAGAAGCGTCTTTGCCTCTTCCAGAGAAGGCGCCATCGGCTTTTCGCTCAATACGTGGCAACCCGCCGCCAATGCGGTGGAAACCACGCCGAAACGCGCATCTGGAATAACGACGTCGAAAACCACGTCAGCTTTGGTTTTGGTAAGAACATCCTCAAGATCGCTTCCGATGACGACATCGTGGAGGAAGAACTCATCGGCCAATGCCCTGGCAACGTTCTCGTTCAAATCCACAAGTCCGCAGATGCGGATCGAGGATTGCAGATCTGGATGTGAGGCAATCGCGCGCAGCCAGCCCTTGGCCATGGCTCCGCACCCGCACAAAACGGCACTCAATGTCACATTGTCCTCCCTGCTGCCCGCAAACTCCTCTTTGCAGAACCAGCCTTCGTAAACGTTTACGAAACTATGCTTAAGGTGTTAGATATGTCAAGACCGTAGATAGAGGCCTCGATGATGTCGTGTGCCAGGAGGAGATGCATGAAGGGCATACGCCAGCTCGCTAATTATCTGGATATCTCCATCGGCACTGTGTCCCGCGCCTTGAACGGCAAGCCGGACGTGAATGACGATACGCGCCGCAAGGTTCTGGAGGCCGCCGAAAAGCTCGGCTATGTGGCAAACCAGTCCGGCCGGAGCCTCAGACAAGGAACGACCAATGTCATTGGCCTGATGACAGGCAGCGACGCGCAGACGGTCGAGAATGCGGACAACTTCTTTCTCGGCCTGACGGACGGGCTGCAAAGCGCCTTTTCCGCCCACAATCTCGATCTGATTGTGCTGCCGTGCCCGGCAGAGGAAGACCCGGATGAGTATTTGAAGCGGATGGTGGCGCGGCGCATGGTGGATGCGATGGTCATCTCGTCCACCAGCCGGATCGACAAGCGTGTCGATTTTCTCAAGCAGACGCGCCTGCCCTTCGTTACTCTCGGTCGAACAGGTTCCAGCACCGATCACGCATGGATCGATCTCGACTTCGAAGGTGTGGCAAGAACCGCCGTGGCGCGCCTTGCCGCCGCCGGCCACCATTCGATTGCCGTCGCGGCACCCGACACCGACATCAACCTCGGCTACGTGTTCCTCGAGGGTTATCGCAAGGGTCTGGAGGAAGCGTCCCTCCCCTTTGACGAACAACTCATCATCCGCGCCAGGTCCAGCGAACAGGGTGGCTATCACGCGGCAAGCGAATGGCTGCAGATGCGGCCACGCCCCACGGCCCTGATCCTGATTTACGAGTTGATGGCGATCGGGCTTTACCGACGTCTTGCAGAAGTTAATCTCCGCGCAGGAAAAGATCTTGCTGTCATCGGCTTTCGTGAGGGCCCGAGCGGCCAATTTCTCGAACCGAGGCTGACGAGTTTCCGCATGTCGCTGCGCGATCTTGGCGTCTCTGTCGGTAAGACGCTGCTATCGACCATGCCGGCCTATAGTAGCTTCTATCCCGACCAACCCAGACACATCGTCTGGCCGATGCAGCTCATCCCGGGCGACAGCGATATCGCGGACCTGCAATCCAAGTGACATCCGGCCGCAGGAAGTCGCGGCCGAATATCTTCCTCCTCACTCAAGCTTCCAGCCAGCGCACCTGCTCAGGCGTGAGCTTGATGTCGAGCGCCGAGAGGCTGTCTTCCAACTCGGCAATGGTCCGCGGGCCGATCAGCGGTATGACGGGGAACGGCTGGGCGATCACATAGGCAAGCGCGATGTGGATCGGGTGACGGCCAAGCTGCTTGGCAAGCTCGATTGCCCGATCACGGCGCTCGAAATTGCGCTCTGAGTACCAGACGCGCACGATCTCCTCATCGTCCCGCTTGTCGCGGCCCGCCCTGTCGGTGAAGAAGCCTCGGCCCTGGCTTGACCAGGCAAAGTTCGGGATCTGGCGCTCTTTCGCCCATTCTTTCCAGGGCTCGTCAGAGGCCGCCACGCATCCAGCCCAGATCGGGTCCAGCATTTCGGCCAGCGAGAAGTTGTTGGAAAGCGCGCCCGGCGCGGTCTTACCGGTCTTCTCAGCATAGGCGATTGCCTCGTCCATGCGCGGGCGCGTCCAGTTCGAACCGCCAAAAATGCCGCGAATGCGCCCGCGTTGTACTTCGGCATCCATCGCATCGACGAACTCACCCACAGGCACATCGGTATTGTCGCGGTGCATGAAGTAGATATCGACATAATCCGTCTTCAGCCGGTTCAAAGACTGGTCGAGCTGCTTGGCAATCATATCGGGATAGCAAAGCGGCGAATGCGCGCCTTTGCCGATCAGCACGATGTCTTCGCGCGGTACGTTGCGGCTGGTGTGCCAGTCGCCGAAAATCGCTTCCGTCTTGCCGCCGCCATAGACGAAGGCGGTATCGAATAGGTTGCCGCCTGCCTCATAGAAGCTGTCGAGGGTCAGCGATGCGGAAGCGAAGCTCGGGAAGAATTCGAAACCGAGCGCCACGACGGATGCGGGCTTGGCGACGCCCGGAATCTGACGCTTGGGTACGGAACTGCCGGGCGCAACCTTACCGCCTGCGACGTTCAGAACGCGCTTGGCCGCACTTTCCACGCCATATTCCAGTCCGACCGAGGCGCGCCACTGATCCATGACCCGGAGATTTCCGAGCGTGTCGGCCCAGCTCATGCCGGGATAGGCGAATTCCTGGGACTGGTTGCGAATGGCTTCGCCTGCCGCATCCACCTCGAATGAGTAGAGATAACGATCTTCGGTAACCTCAATGGTCTGGCGGTCCTTGCCCTTGATCACGTCGATCTTGCCGACACCCCCCTTATGGCCGGAAGCGAACCAGAAATCATGCACCTCGATGCGGCCTTCCGAACCGATGATGCGCAGCACATTGTCCTGGTTCGCCATGATCGAGCAGGACACTTCGGCGATGATCTCGTTGGGAAACTTCAGTACGGCCGAGGCCCATTCATCGACCCCCGACTGACCAAGATGCGCGACGCCAGAGACCTTGGTGGGTTCCAGGAAAGGCTGCCCTGAAACGGCACCGGCAATCAAACGCGCCATGGAAACCGGATAGCCACCAACATCGAGAATGCCGCCACCAGCAGTCTCATTGGCAAACAGGCGGTGATCGGCGCGGAAGCTGCCCATGCTGAAACCGAAGCTGGAGCGGATGATCCTCACCTCGCCAATCCCGCCGCTCCTGACCAGCTCGACGATCCTGGCGGTCTGCGGGTGCAGACGGTACATATAGGCTTCACCGGCAAAAACGCCCGCCTTCTTCGCTTCATGGAAAATGGCGTCGGCATCATAGGCGGAAAGCGCAATCGGCTTTTCCACCAGCACATGCTTGCCGGCACGGATCGCCTTGATCGCCCATTCGGCGTGGCCTGTGTGCGGGGTTGCGATATAGACGGCATCGATCTCTGCATCGGACAGTAGCGCATCATAGCCATTGACGATGCGGGCACCGGGAAAGCCATCGCTCAAGCCGGGCCGATCGGGATTGCGTGTGGCGATTGCGACAAGCTTGCCGGTGGTGGAGTTGGCAACGCCTTCGGCGAAGGTCTTGGCGATGGTGCCGGGTCCGATGATGCCCCAGCGGATGGGTTGAAGGTCGGGCATGGTAGTCCTCGTCTGCTTTGGATGTGAATTTGGTTTAGCGCAGGCGCGTGCCGTCGCTATCGAACAGGAAGGCCTTGTTGGCCGGAACGGAAATGGTGAGCCGGTCGAGCTTGCCGACGTGGCGGGACTCGGGGCGCTCGATGATCAACGGCAACTCTTCCGCCAGATGCGCATAGACGTAGCTGGTATTGCCAAGATGTTCTGCGACATCGACGGCAACCGTCAGATCGGCGGCCTTGCCGGCATCCTCGAAATGCTCCGGGCGAATCCCGAGCGTTATGGGCGCGCCGATCCCAGGCCGCGCCGCAACCGGCAAGGTGAGCGAGAATGCCGGCGCATGGTCCAGCGTGATCGTAACGCCCTCAGCGGTCTCGTGAGCGACCTTGCCCGGCAGAAAATTCATCTTCGGCGACCCGACGAAGCCTGCCACGAAGCGGTTTTCGGGATCGTCATAGAGATCGAGCGGCGCGCCGACCTGCTCGATTTGACCGCCGCGCAGCACCACGATCTTATCGGCAAGCGTCATGGCTTCCGTCTGGTCGTGGGTGACATAGATCATCGTCGTGCCGAGCTGCTTGTGCAGCTTGGAAATTTCCACCCGCATCTGGACGCGCAATTCCGCATCGAGGTTGGAGAGTGGCTCATCGAAGAGAAACACCTGCGGTTCGCGGACGATGGCACGTCCAATGGCAACACGCTGCCGCTGACCGCCGGAGAGCTGCTTTGGCCTGCGGTGCATCAACTCGTTGATCTGCAGGATTTCGGCGGCACGCCGAACGCGTGCTTCCGTATCCGCCTTGGGATTGCCATTCATGCGAAGGCCGAAGGACAGATTTTCTTCAACCGTCATATGCGGATAGAGCGCGTAGGACTGGAAGACCATGGCAATGCCGCGATCTGCTGGCTCTGCATCATTGACGACGTTGCCGCCGATCTCGATCTCGCCATCCGAGATATCCTCCAAACCTGCAATCATGCGAAGCAAGGTCGATTTCCCGCAGCCGGATGGGCCGACGAAAACGACGAATTCGCCATCCTGGATTTCCAGGTTCGCGCCGTGGATAACCTCAAGCGAACCATAGCGTTTGACGACGTTTTTAAGTGAAAGTCCCGCCATGCGGCTCCTCCCGGATTACTTGACGGCGCCGGCTGAAATGCCGGCGATGAAGTGGCGTTGCAACACAACGAAGATGACGAGGATTGGCGCGGTCAGCAGCACCGCTCCGGCCATGATACCGCCCCACGAGACCTTGGTGAGACCGATCAGCGTGCCGAGCGCCACGGGTGCCGTCATCATGCCCGGACGGGAGTTGATGAGCAGCGGCCAGAGATAGTTGTTCCACGAGGCGAGAAACAGGATGATCGAAAGAGCGGCCATGGTGGGTCGCGCCAGCGGCAGCGCGATGCGCAGGAAGATTTGCCACTCCTTGACCCCTTCAACCCGCGCGGCGTCGAACAGCTCGCCCGGCATCATGGAAAAGGACTGACGCATGAAGAGCACGCCAAGCGAGTTGAAGAGCGGAGGCACGATCAGCGCGACCCAGGTATTGGCGAGCTTGAACTCGCGCGCGACCATAATGAATTGCGGGATGACCACGACGGCATAGGGCAAGGTGATCGTACCGATGATGATGGCGACGACCACAGACCGTCCGGCGAAGCGATAGCGCGCCAAGGCCCATCCTGCCATCGAAGTCAGCATGACGGAGAGGACGGTGTAGACCACCGCCACGGTGATCGAGATGAACATAGCCCGTAGAAAATCGGTGTCGGCCTGTAGGTTCTGAAAGTTCTCGATGAAATGCGTCGACGGGATGAGCTCGATATTCGGGCTGAAGATGCCGTAATCCGGCATGGTCGAGAAGACGACCATCATCCACAGCGGGAAAAGCCAGATGAGAGCAAGCGGCGTCAGCGTCGCGTGCAGCGCGATTTTCTGCCAGAGAAGCGATCTTGATTTCGATCTCATTTCTGCTCCCTCCCGACCCAGAGATTGAAGAGCGATATGACGATGGCGAGGGCCGCGATCGTATAGGCAATCGCCGAGGCGTAACCGAAATTGAGCGAGGTGAAACCCTGGCGGTAAAGGAAGATGCCAAGCGTCTCGGTGCCACCACCCGGCCCGCCGCGATTGGTGATGAGGAAAGGCTCGGTGAAGAGCTGCATGGTGCCGATCACCGAAAGCACCATGCAGAAAATGATGATCGGTTTGAGAAGTGGCAATGTGATGTGGAAGAACTGCTGGCGTTTGCTGACGCGGTCCAGCCGCGCCGCCTCATAGACGTCGCCGGGGATGGATTGCAGTCCTGCCAGGATGATGATGGCGTTGTAGCCTGCCCAGCGCCACGTCACGGCGATGATGATCAGCGCCATGGCAGCTGTCGCATTGTCGAACCAGGAGATGGGCGAGAGACCGACAGTCACGAGCATCTTGTTAATGATGCCGAAATCGGCACTGAACATCAGACGGAAGACGGCAGCATAGGCAACCTCACCCACGACAACCGGGGCGAAGAAGGCAAAGCGGTAAAGCGGTCTTGCTTTCAGAAGCGGAGAATTGAGCAGCACGGCCATGATGGTGGCCAGCGCGATCATGATCGGCACCTGGATGACGAGAATGATCAGCGTGTTGTAAAGCGCATTGTAGAAGGCCGGATCGCCGATCAGGCGTCCCCAGTTTATCGACGGCGCGAAGCGCCAAGGATTGACGCGCGTGTTCTGGAACGACAGCAGAAACGAATTGATGATCGGCCAGAGCCAGAACGTCGTGAAGATCAGAAGATAGGGCGCGAGAAACGCATAGGCGACCCTGGTTCTGATGGGCATCTCCACCTCCCGAATGATGATTAGCATGAAGGCTGAGCCTATCCGGGCGCCCCGTGCGAGGGGCGCCCGGCTCTGGTTCAGCTTGGGAGATCATTGCGCAGCGGGAAGACCCGTCGCGGATTCGATCTGCTTGGCGGCATCATTGAGTGCCGTCTTGGCGTCCGGGTAGCCGCCTGCCAGATATTTCGTCTGGACGGCGCGGTAGATCCCTTCCGCATCGGATTGGTAGGCCGTGCCTCTGCTCGGCTTGATCTTCGGCAGGGTCGCGAGAATATCCGTCCACACGGCCTGGCCGCCCCAATAGGGCTGCGGCTCCTTGACGAAGGGATCATTGACGGCAGACAGAAGCGACGGAACGAGACCGAACGACTTCAGCATCATGACCTGGCCTTCATTCGTCGTCAGCGCGTAATCGACGAACTTCCAGGCCGCTTCCTTGTTCTTGGAGACGGAACTGATGGCAAGCGACGAACCGCCCAGGTTTGCCGCACGCGGACCATCTGCCGTCAGGCTCGGCATCGGATAGACGCCCCACTTGCCGGACAGGTCCGGAGAGCCGGAGCGGATCGAACCTTCATACCAGCCGCCATACATCTGGCTTGCGACCTTGCCCGCGGTGTTGGCCTGGATCTTTTCATCCCAGATTGCTGCGGTGATGATGCCCGCATCCTTCATCTGCTTCAGCTTTTCCAGCGTCGCAACACAGGCCGGCTGATTGATGGTGATGGATTGGCCATCTGTCGAAAAGTAACCGCAGCCCTGCTCGTTGGAGATCATGCGGAACCATTCGCTATCGCCGTTGAAGTCGGCTTGCGTCATAACAACGCCTGGATTGGCCTCCATGACCTTCTTGCCGGCGGCGATAAAATCGTCCCAGGTCTTGATGCTTGCCGGATCGACACCGGCCTTTTCATAGAAGTCGCGGCGGTAGAAAACCGCTACCGGACCGGAGTCCCACGGAACGGCGTAGGCAACGCCATCGACTTCCAGTTCGGTACGTTTAAATTCGGGGAAAAGCGCCTGCTTTTCAGGCGTGTAGCCGAGCGCCGTCACGTCGGTGAAACAATCAGGGAAGCGGCTCCAGAAGACTTCCGCCTCAAAGTTTTCAACGGTTACGATATCCGGCAAGCCTTCGCCCCCGGCGGCGCAGGCAGCGAGCGCCTTGTCATAGACCTGGTTGTTGCCAAGATCCTGCACGTCCACCTTGATGTCCGGATTGGCCTTTTTGAAACCCTCCAAGGTCGATTTCAGCGCCGATGCGGCAACGTTCCAGCTCCAGATCGTAATGGTGGTTTGCGCGCAAGCGGGCGCAGCCGCAAGCAGGGCGAGCGATACCGCCACGCCCGTCATTTTAAAGCACATTGAAAACCTCCCTTTTTCAATTGCCGTTCTTAAGCGAACATGTGCAGATTAGCGGGGTGGCGAAATCTGTCTCGTAAAATGGGAACCTGAATTTGTCGAAAAGTAAGATCGAGGAAAAAGCCGTCTATCAGCCAGGTGCGAGCAGCATCGAGGGATGGCCCACGACGCTCCAGTTTTTCTACGCGCACCCGCCCGTCATGCTGATGCCCCACTGGCACGCGCAGGTGGAGGTCAATTACGTCATGTCGGGCAGCGTCCACTATCGCATGGGCGATCACACGTTCCGTATGAGCGCGGGGCAGATGTGCCTGTTCTGGGGCGGACAACCGCATCAGATGGACGAATCTTCTGACGATTCCTTTTACGCCGGCGCGCATCTGCCGCTCTTTCACTTCTTCCGCATGCGTCTTCCACCCGCCGTCTCTGCCATGCTGATGGGCGGTGCCACCATGCTGACGGAGGTGACGGGAAAGGCCGATGATGAGAACTTCGCCCGGTGGCGGGACTATACCAGATCGGGTGACACGGCGAAGGCCGAGAATGCTGTGCAGGAGTTGATCCTACGTGTCGAGCGCATGTTCATGGAACCCTACAGCGTCATTTCCTCGACCTCCTCTGCATCGAAAACGACCAGCCAGGACAATGCCGCCTCTGTTGCGGTGGCGCGGATGTGCGATTTCATCGCCGCCAATTTTCTTGAAGATATCGACGCGACGGATATTGCCCGGGTGGCGAACCTGCATCCCAAATACGCGATGAACGTCTTCCGCAAATCGACCGGCATGACGCTGATGAAATATCTGACACTGCTCCGGCTCTCCCGCGCCCAGGCAATGCTGGTCAACGGCAAGGACAATATTCTCAGCATCGCGATGGAAAGCGGCTTCGGTTCGGTCAGCGCCTTCAACAAGGCATTCCGCCAAATTGCCGGTATCCCGCCCTCGGGGTTTCGACGCGGTTCCAGCGGCTATTTTCAGTGATCCGCGGCTCGTTTCACCAACCCGCACAACCGCCAACGAACAGGTATATTCGTTAACCGCAATTTAACTATTGCAAGCGCGGCAAAGATGGCTATTTCCCTGCTGCGCTGCAACATTCATCTCTCCTTTGCAGCGCAGTCGCATGCAATTCAACGCGACGGCATTCGCCGCCGGCACATTCAGTGTCCATTATTATAGGGAGATTACTCATGACGATTTCCGTCTCTACATCTTTTACAGGACATGAAACCAGCGCCCCTTTTGCAGGCAAAATCGCCTCGGCGCGTAACGCTGCAGGTTACACGGTCGACCAGTTGGCTCTGACCTGCGGGCTGACCTCGCAGGAAATTCTGGCGCTCGAAACGGGCGCGGATAGTGATCCGTCGCGACTGAAACGCGTTGCAAACGCGCTTCAGCTGCCTTTGACTGCCGTTCTCTAAAACGATCCTTCAAGATCGAAAAAGGGCGCCTGCCGGCGGAGACCGCGTGCAGGCGCCCTTTTTTATATCCAGTATTTCTTATCCTCCCGGCTCTTCCATTTTCCGTTATGATGCACCAAATGCCCTGCATTGAAGTGGGAGTGCTGCCGCCTCTTCAATCATGCAAAGGCGGAGAGGCGAGCACATGGCTCTTATGGAAACCGTAGAACTTCCGATCCCTGTCGACCAGACCGCGCTGTGGCCGCATCAGCGAAGTGATGTGCTCAACTGGCTGGTGACTGAGACGAGCGACAATCGCTATATCGACAACATCTTCGTCGAGATGTGCGGGCGGTTGCGACGCCAGGGTATTTCGATTGCACGCGCAACCCTGAATTTTCTGGTGCAGCACCCACAATGGCGCGGCGCGCGCATCCTGTGGAACCAAGGCGAAACGGAAGCCGAGTTTGCGACCTATGCCTATGGCAGCGAAACGACGGCGGAATATTTGAACAGCCCGCTCTATGACATTCACAAGGGCGCAGACGAGGTCCGGCAGGCGCTCTACCTCCCTGGCCCGATCGAGCCGGACTACCAGATCTATCGGGATTTGCGCGAAGAAGGGCTGACGGAGTATGTCGCCTGGCCGCTTGAGCACACATTCGGAAAACGCCATGTGCTGACCTTCGCCAGCGACCGGCCGAATGGGTTTTTAGACTCCGAAATCCAGACGCTGAAGAGCCTTGTGCCAGCCATCTCTCTCGTCTCCGAAATACGCCTCAAGAACCGCATGGCCCGCACCTTGCTGGAAACCTATGTCGGCCCGCATGCCAGCCAGGAAATTCTGGAGGGCGCGACGCGTCGCGGCAGCGGCAATACGGTCAGCGCCGCGATCATGATCTGCGATCTGCGCGACTTTACCCGCATTTCCGACCTCTGGCCTCGTGACGACGTCATCGAATTGCTCAACGGCTATTTCGATGCGTTGGCAGAACCGATCGAAAAGCATGGGGGCGAGATCCTGAAATTCATGGGCGACGGCCTGTTGGCGATCTTCCCGTTGAACAATGGAGAGGCAGGGCCGAACCTGATCGCCGCCATTCGCGAGGCGCAATTGGCGCTCGAGGAACTGAACACCAGCAATATCGACAAGGGGCATGAGCCTTTTGGTTATGGTATCGGCGTTCATGTGGGCGATGTCATGTATGGCAATATCGGCTCCAAGAGCCGCCTCGATTTTACGGTGATCGGCCCGGCGGTCAATATCGCCTCGCGCCTGGAAACCCTGACCAAGACGGTCCACAGGCGCGTTCTGCTGTCAGAGGACTTCGTCGCGATGATCGACAACAAGAGCCAGTTCGACAGTATCGGCCCGCAAATGCTGCGCGGCCTTGAGCATCCGGTGGGAGTCTACGCTCTTAAGAACCCGCAGGGTGAGGCGCCGCAGACCTGACATGAGCGACGAGCCGACCGAGACCGCTCCCACAAGCCGCATGCTGACATGGGCCAGGAATTCCACGATCTACCGGCTGGAAAGACGGATGATGACGGAGCGGCAGCTTTTCGATGCCATTTCCCGCAAGGCCAGAGAAAAGTTCGACGACATTTCCGCAGAACAGATCCGCGCACTGGCCGACTCTGCCGTGCGTTTTGCCTATGAAATCAAGGCGCTGGACGATAATGCCTTTGCCGAAATTACCACTCGCTCCGCCGTGCGCAGTGGAAAATCCAAGCGGGCGATTGCGCAGAAGCTGAACCAGAAAGGTGTCAGCAAGGACATCGCGGCCCAGGCTCTTGAAGCGAGCGACGATCTTTACGCGGCCGTGGTGCTGGCCAGGAAGAGGCGTTTTGGTCCGTTTCGCCGTGAAGATGAGGTCGACGAGAAGCGGATGAACAAGGAAATCTCGGCTTTTGCAAGAGGCGGTTACAGCTTCGAATTGGCGAGCCGCGTCTATTCCATGGCTCTCGATGAGGCGGAAGACATTCTCGCCTCACGATAATGGCTGGCTCAGGGAGCCGGCTTTGTCTTGAGATAGGCGATGATGTTGTCGATCTCCGCTTCACTCCAGAGGCCGTAGAAACGCATCGCAGTGCCCGGCACCTTCTTCTTCGGGCTCGAGAGAAACTCCCGTAACGCCTCTTCATTCCAAACGAGACCGCCTGCCCCGGCATCCTTCATGGCCTGCGAGTAATTCGGATAATCGGCAACGGACCCCGCGGGCCTTCCCACGACGCCCATCAAATGTGGTCCAAGACGCGTCCGGGGCGTATCGACGTTGTGACAGCTTGAGCATTTGCCGAACGCACGTTCACCCGCCGCCGGATCGCCATCGGCATGAGCCCCAGTGGTCAACAGCAAAAGAAAAGCAACGGCGAGCGACAAGATTGGCTTCATGGGATTTCTCTGGTCTGATAACGAAAACGCCCTCCCCGCTATGATAGCGAAGAGGGCGATTGTTGATCATGCGGCATTTTGACGTGGCCGCGATGATGCCGATCAGCCGTTGGCAGGCGTCAAGGTAACCGAGGTGCCCGTTGCAGCAAGGTTCAGGCCGACCTGGCCGGTAACGCTGATGGTCTGCAGCTGAATGGAGCCGGCAGTGCCGCCGACGAGAACGTTTGCACCGACGCCGACGCCAACGGTGGCTTCAGCGGTCGCGCCCTGATAAAGGCCAGAGAGCGAGCCGCGGTGGTAACCAGCCGTCGGAGCGAACACTGCCCAGACAAGCTTGCCCTGGGTGGTGAAGCCAAGATCAACACCCATCTTGCGGATCACACCGGTGTAGCTGTCTGTGCGGCGTGCGCCAACGGTGGACTTGAAGGTGCATTCCAGTTCCTTGGCCGAACCGATCACGTAGCCGACACCGCCACCAACGTCGCAGGTCAGATAGCCGATCTTAACGCCATTACGGTCATCGCTGTCCTGGTAGGTTTCGCGGTACGGCGCCAGATCGGCTGCGACTGCGCTAAGCGGACCGCTCAGTCCAAGTGTCATGGCAGCGAACGTAACGGCAAAAGTCTTTTTCATCTGTTTTCTCCTGTTTTATTCTGTGACCCAACAGCCCTGAAGTCTTTGTCGGACATTCAATTGCGCACACTCAAAATGGTTCCACGAATTGATCGAACCTGTTCAAGACCGTTGGAGAATCTCTTCAACCACCCCAACCCCATGATGGACTAGAAGTTCATTTGGGCGGGATAAGGGCACCCAGATACCGCATCCTTGAGGTGAATATCATTTGCCTCGTCGCATCGGTGATTGAACACCAGGCGGCGTTCGGACAGGCTGATGTTCAGAGACCGAAGAATTGGCACTCGGTTGTCCGTTTGAAAACCCGCAGCGATCTAGCCAGCGGCAGACATCTTGAGAACATCTGCGTTGATCGTCGCCTTGAGCGGCAGGTGGTCGGACGCCACACGCGCCAACGCGCTGTCATGGGCCTCGACCTTTTCGATCATGCCTTCGCGATTTGCGATGATACGATCGAGCGCAAGCACGGGAAGTCCCGAAGGAAAACTCGGCACCGCGGGCGGCAATGTCCCAAAGGCCTCGCGGAAGGTATTGAGCGATGAGCCATTGCCCAAACGCCACTCGTTTAAATCGCCCATCAAAACGGTTGGCTGCGCCTCGCGCTTGTTCAGCAACTCCACCAGCGCTTTCGCCTGCTGCGCGCGTGAATGACGCAGCAACCCGAAATGCGCGGCGATGATTCGAACCGTTCCCGCAAGCTTCAAGTCCAGCTCCACCACAAGCGCGCCGCGGGGTTCCAACCCAGGCAGCTTGACGGTGTGCACATCGCGGACAGCACCCTCACGAAACAGCACGACATTGCCATGCCACCCATGAGCCTTGCTGGCACCGGCCACCTGCACCGGGGTCAGTCCACAATCCCGCTCAAGCCGCCCGAGATCAAGCAGACCGGTTCGCTCACCAAATCGGCTATCGGCTTCCTGCAACGCAACCACATCGGCGCGCAACTCGTGAATGACCTTGCAGATGCGATCGGGGTCAAACTTACCGTCGCGACCGATACACTTGTGGACATTGTAGGAGGCAACGACGGGCGAGGTCTCCTGCGTCGATACGGGGTCGAGACATCGCCGGTTCTTGCGATTGCGCAACGAAGAGATGAAGACTGCAGGGAGACTATCGTTTTTCGGTCGCATCGTGTTCCTGTCTAGAGTGCCGTGCGTCCATAAGACCGCACAAAGTACGCTCTAATTCTTTCAATCGACGCATGTTGCCTTGTGAAAATCCGGCTCAATTTTCCCAAGGCAACACGCCGTGGGATTGCGTTAGGGTTGGACCCGATCCCGATGTCAAAGGTAAGGCGAGGCCAACCATAATACTCGTTCTGTCAGACGAACGAGAAAAGGCCTTGCCCTCAACTCTTCCAGCTTCACCGGCGTTGCATTTTCGAGTGCGAGCCCCATCCGTTCCGATATTGTGTTCGCAAAGCCTTCGTCCAGAACTTCCATATCCACCTCAAAGTTCAATCGAAGCGAACGCGGATCGAGATTTGACGAGCCGACATAGGACCAGCGATCATCGATGACGAGGAGTTTGGAATGATTGAAAGGACCGGTGGCGCGCCATATGCGGCAGTAACTTTTAAGCAACTGATCGAACTGTGCCGTCATGGCGCGATCGACCAGCATCAGATTGTTGGTCGCCGGAACGATGATATCAACCGAAACCCCTCGGCGCGCGGCCGTCGTCAGGGCAGAGATCAGTTCGCGATCGGGCAGAAAATAGGGCGACATGATGCGGATCGAGGACCGGGCGATGGAGAATGCGCCCATCAGCATCTTGTGGCTCGTCTCGATGCTGTTATCAGGACCGGAGGCGACGGCACGCATCAAGATCGGCTCACCGGGTATACCATCGGGGAGGGTGATATCCCAGACTGCTCCGTCCAGACGCTCGCCGCTGGCAAAGCGCCAATCTTCCGCCGCGACCGCAAAGAGATCGGCAACGACCGGTCCCTGAACCTTGAAATGCGTGTCGTGCGATTGCTTCTCCCCATGGAACTCGCGGGTGAAGCCCTCGCGAATATTCATGCCGCCGGTAAAGGCGAACTTGCCATCGACGATCAGGATCTTTCGGTGCGTGCGCAGATTGGCATAGGGCAACCGGAGCCCCATGATCACATTGCCGTTGAAGACCGCGGATTTGATCTTTTCCAGCCGCAGCTTTGAAAGAATGCTCGGCACCGAGTATCGCGCACCGACGGCGTCCACCAGAACACGAACCTCCACGCCTCGCTCTTGCGCCCCAGCGAGTGCTGCGACGAAACGAAGCCCGATCCGGTCATGATCGAGAATATAGGTTTCCAGAATGATCGAGCGACGCGCCTCACCGATGGCCTCGAGCATCGCCGCATAGGCCTCGTCTCCATCGGACAGGGTCTCGATGATATTGCCCGTGGTGAGCGCCGCACGCGTCACCCGGTCGCCCACGGTCTTCATGGCAACGAAGCGGCGCCCGAAGCGCTCGACGACAAGAGTATTATCCGCATCGAAGCGCGCGACCCGATCCATGATCGTGCCATGCATCAAAGACCGCTGTTGCCCCAGGTTGCTGCGCCTGATCCGGTTGATGCCGGCGATGGCATAGAGCAACGCACCGATGATGGGAGACAGCACGATGACCCCCACCCAACCCAGTGCGGAGCGTACTTCCTGTTTCGTCATCGTGGCGTGAACCGCAGCCACGGTCCCCATGACAAGCGAGAGCAGTGCGAGAACGTGGGGCCAGTAGGCTTCGAACAATGCGATCATGACATGAATATAGCGATGAAAGAGCGGGCCGCAACGACCTGAATCACGAGAGAAAACAACTGACTTGTAATCAAATTCAATTTACCTTACGAGCATTAGACATCATGCAAATCGGTATGACGCCCATGCGTTTGAGACACATCGCTCTTCTTGCCTGCGCCGGTCTGATGCTTGCGGGCTGTAACGAAACGCTCGAAACCGTCGAGCGTGACGTGTCTCATGTCAAGAACAAGGTCGATTATCCCCTCTCCCCCACCATCCTTGCCGAGATGGACAAGAAGAACATGGATCGCAATGCGCCGATCATGATTCGCATCTTGAAGGAGGAAGGCAAGCTGGAAGTCTGGAAGGCGAAGCGCGACAACCGTTTCGAGGTCATTGCTTCCTACGATATCTGCGCCTGGTCCGGCAAACTCGGACCGAAGGTGAAAGAGGGAGACAGGCAGGCGCCTGAAGGGTTCTACAACCTTTCGCCCGGCCACATGAATCCCTATTCCAATTATTATCTCTCGATCAACACCGGGTTCCCGAATCGCTACGACCAGGCGAATGGCCGCAACGGCACGAACCTGATGATCCATGGCGCGTGCTCATCGTCGGGCTGCTACTCCATGACCGACGCGCAAATGCTGGAGATCTACGCCTTCGCGCGTGACGCCTTCAAGGGCGGACAGAAGACCATTCAGCTCCAGGCGCTACCCTTCCGCATGACCGCGGAAAACATGGCGCGTCATCATAAGAGTGAGAATTACGAATTCTGGAAGATGCTGAAGGTCGGCTACGATCATTTCGAAGTCACCAAGCGTCCGCCGGAAGTCAATGTCTGCGAGAAGAAGTACGTCTTCAATCAGCAGACGCAGGGCGGTCAGTTCAACGCCAGTGCCGCCTGCCCCGCCATGAGCACGCCGCCGGCACTCGCCAGCACATTGGCGAGCTACAACAAGACCTACGACCTCGCCTATGACAAGGCGATGAAGAAGTTCGACGGCATGGTCTGGTATGATCCAACCGAGGCGGAGCGCAAGGTTCTGGTTGCAGACAAGCGCAAGGGGCGCGAACCGGCTTATGCACCGACCGGCTCTGCTCTGAAGGCCGGCAAGCTGATGAAGGAAACCGAATTTGCTGCCCTGATGGAGAAGAAGGCGGCGAAGGGCATTTCCGCCACGGGGGCGACAGCCATTGCATCTGCCTCTGGTTCGGTGCCGCGGGCGACTGCTCCGGCGTCTCAGCCGACTGCACCACAGCCAGTCGTTGCAGCCCATCCATCCTCGATCATGCTCGCTTCCGCGACAACGGTTAAACCGCAGGTACCGACGGCAGCCACCCAGTCCGTGCCCGTGCCAGCCGTTAATCCGCTCGCCTTCAGCGCCCCGGAGCCCGAAGAGCCGGCAAAGAAACCATTTTGGAAGTTCTGGGCCAAGGAGTGACCTTGGCCACGGATGTCGTCTTCGATCTGAAGGGGCTCAAATGCCCTCTTCCGGTCTTGCGTAGCCGCAAGAAGCTTGCCGGCATGAGGTCCGGCGAAGACCTGATCATAGAGACAACGGATCCTCTGGCGGTCATCGACATCCCCCACATGTGCCGGGAAGACGGCCACGCTCTTCTCGAAAACGCCAAGACGGCGAACGGCCATCGCTTTCGCATTCGGCGAGGTTGAGCGCATAAGGCACCCGGACCATTTCATGGTAGCGTAGAGGTATCCTGGAACCAACATTCGCGCTTTCGTGTTTCTTCCCCGACTTCATGAGGGGAAAATGACGGAAAACGGAACGCGATCCAGCGCATTGAAGCGACAAATATGGTCGGCCTCCTTCGGGGAGTCTCCGATCATCAGCACCGCGATCCATGATGGCCATATTCTCCGCGATGACCTCGTGACCAACATCGCGCTGTCGGAGGAGGAACGGCTCTACGAGGAAGATCCCTTTACCGGCGAAATGGTCGGCGGTCTCACCAACCGGATCGTCGGTCACAGATCCCGTTTTGAGATCGACCTCAACCGTGCAAAAGAGGCCGCAATCTATCTGACGCCTGAACAGTCATGGGGACTGAAGGTCTGGCATGAGCGGCCGGCGGATGCTGCAATTTCCACATCTCTGTCCCTTCACGACGATTACTACGCCATGCTTGCGGCCTTCCTGGACCGCATTGAACATCGCTACGGCCGCTTCATCCTTCTGGACGTTCACAGCTACAATCACCGCCGTGAAGGCGCAGATGGACCTGCAACACCGCAAGAGAAAGCACCCGACATCAATATCGGCACGATCTCCATGGATCGTGATGGCTGGGCCTTTGTAGTGGACGCCGTGATGGAGCACTTTGCTTCTGCCAATATTGGTGGCCGTAAGCTGGACGTTCGCGAGAACATTGCCTTCCAGGGCCGCGGCGAGCAGACACGCTTCGTTCACGAGAGATATCCGGAAACCGGATGTGCCGTTGCCATCGAGTTCAAGAAGATCTTCATGGACGAATGGACCGGAGAACCGGATAGGCGCGTCATCGCCGATATCAGATGCACCATGATCGATTTGGAAGCTCTGCTCGAACGGCTGTTGCGAGAACACCAATGAGCAATGTTTCCCCTTTTAAACCGGCCATCGAAGAGCCATTGCTGTCGCAAATTGTAACTGCTCTGTCAGAAGGACAGGCGATCCGTAAGGATGTCGGCAAGGATGGACGTCTTCATATCGACCGACCGCTTCCCTTCCTCTGCCTCCACCTGACATACGGTACGAAGAATCTGGCAGCACGCGACATTGCCTCTGCCAATGCTTCCTACCTCATTGCGTCGAACCTCAAAGAAGCCGCACCGATCATCCAGGCGATCGGCGACGAGATGGTGAAGCGCTTCGGCACCTTCGTGATCCTCGACATTGGCGAACTGGAGCACGACATCTTGCTTGCCGATGATTCACCCTTCCTGCCGCATTACGAAGTCGCGGTCTCCGCAACAACTGAGCGCGAGACCCAGAACGCCCGAAAAGCCTTCATCAAGGCGATCTGCGATGCAGAGGTTCGTTTTCGCACGCCGCGCATTACCCGGCCGGAGCCCGTTGAGGATCCGATCTTACGGCTGAACGAGGCTGGGATTTCTTTCCCCTGCATCAGCGTTCGCTTCGCCCCCATCTACCGTCAGCCAGAATCCGGAGCAGACTATCCGGGCCTGCGCGAAACGATGATCGCCGATCTCTTCGATGCCGGACTTCGCGCTTTCTCGGCCTTTGCGACTGAAACGAATACACTCAACATCACCACACATCGCGCGCTCGGACGAAAAGCGTTCGTCGATGCGGTGCGCCGTGCCGACCGCTCGATCGATGAAATTGCGCAGTCCTTCGATTTTCTCCTGTCGGTCACGCCGATCAATGCGCGTCAGGCCTTCGAGGAATTCAAGCAAAGCGATTTTGAGTATGCGCCGCATTTCCTTTATCGCCCGCTGGGCGTCGACGTGGAAGAGCAGAAGCGCAAGCTCTATTCAGTCGCCTTCGACCATCTGGAGGACCCGGTCCTTTATCATCTTTACCGCGAGAAGCAGCAGGAGATCGACCTGCAACTGACGATGCTCGCCCACCTGCACAAGCGACAATATACCGATTTCGGTCGCGCGCTGTACGGTTCGGTCGAGCCGGAACTGCTGGCGCTCGCGCTTGATGTGCTTGCGCGCTGCAAGATGCCTGCCAATGAAGACGAGATCCCGATGGTCGGCTGCTACGAAGTCGCGCAAAAGGCCCGGGAGATGGTCGACGCCTATCACCAGGAGGAGGCGAGCTTCAAGGCACGCGTCGAAATCCGTGATGACCTTCCACCGGGTCTCATGGTGACAGGCGAAAAGCTGCTGATCTCGCGTCACACGGTCATGGAACAGCGCCGTCTCGACGCATTGCTGCACCATGAAATCGGCGTCCACCTGCTCACCTACTTCAACGGCTCTGCCCAGGGCCTTCGGCTCTTTCGCAGCGGTCTTTCCGGCTATGAGGGCGTGCAGGAAGGTTTGGCGGTGCTGGCCGAGCATCTTTCGGGCGGCATGACACGCCAGCGCCTGCGCCTCGTGGCCGGACGCGTCGTCGCCTGTGCCGCCATGCTCGATGGGGCAAGTTTCGTCGAGACCTATCGGCTGGTCACGGAAGAGCACCATTTCGATCAGGCAAACGCCTTCAACATGGTGCTGCGCGTCTATCGCGGCGGCGGATTGCCGAAAGACGCCATCTACCTCCGAGGTTTGAGCGAAATCCTCCAGCATCTGCGAAAAGGCGGCGCCCTAGATCCCTTCTGGATGGGGAAGATTTCAGCGGCCCATTTCCCCATCATGCAGGAGCTTTCGCTCCGCGGACTGTTGCGACCGCCCGGCATACGCCCGGCTTTTCTCTCGCTGGCACGCGCACATGAGCGGCTCGAAAAAATAAGATCAGGACTATCCATTGCCGAAATGGCAACGCTTTAAGGAGGGGGACCCATGCGCCTAGCGTTTTTTGTCAATTCAATCGAAGGTGAGCATCCAAGCTACGCCACGGGACTTCTAGCGATGGCAGCGCTCAATCGCGGCCACGAAGTCATCTATCTGACGCCCGGAGATTTTACCTTGCGCCCGGATGACACGCTCGTGGTCCATGCGCTTGTCATGCCAAAGCAAAAATACAAGAAGGTCGAGAGTTTCCACGCGGTCCTGCAGGAACGCCAGTTGCAGCGAGAAACCATCGACATCGAGGAGATCGATGCGCTGATGCTACGCAACGATCCGTCGCTCGATCAGACCGCGCGGCCTTGGGCGGTGCATTCCGGCATTCTCTTCGGCCGATTGGCCGAGCAGCGAGGCGTGATCGTTCTCAACGACCCGGAAGGCCTGGCGCTCGCGCAGAATAAGCTCTACTTCCAGAGCTTTCCTGAAATCGTTCGCCCAACCACGCTGATTTCCCGCAATGTCGAGGAGATTCGCGCCTTTGCTGATGCTCATCCCAAAGGCGTCATCGTCAAACCCTTGCAGGGTTCCGGCGGCAAGAACGTCTTCAAAATCGGCTCCTCGAAGGAAACGAACCTGAACCAAATTTTTGAGGCGATCAGCATCGAAGGTTATCTTATCGCCCAAGCCTATCTGCCCGCGGCGAAGAATGGCGATATCCGTTTCTTCATGATGAATGGCGAACCGTTGATGCGAGACGGCGCCTATGCCGCGTTGCGTCGCGTGCCAGCAAAGGGCGATCTGCGCTCCAACATCCATGCCTCGGGCACAGCGGAAGCGGTCGAGGTGAATGACGAGGTACTGGCGCTTGCCGAAATGATGCGGCCGAAGCTGGTGGAGGACGGCATGTTCCTCGTCGGGCTCGATATTGTGGGTGACAAGATCCTTGAGGTGAATGTCTTTTCTCCGGGTGGTCTCGGCCATATCCGCGAACTCACCAGTGTGGATTTCACCGATACCGTTATCGAGGCTGTGGAAAAAAAGGTCTCCATGCAGGCAGCTTCAGGCGGTATGGTGAGCAACCGGCTGCTGGCCACGCTGTGATCCACCTTGCGACCGCTTCGGCGAGGAAAATCCAATTGACCGAATCCGGACGCTTGCCTAACTGTTCCGGCATCACCTCTCTTGCCGGAACAATCAACGTCATGAAGCCGGGCCAACTCGCCGCCTATATTTTTCTTGCTGTGGCCTGGGGCCTCTCTTTCATGCTCGTGCTCCATGTGGTGGGCGCGTTTGGCTGGGTGGGGGCCGTGTCGCTCCGATGCTTTATCGCCAGCATCACGCTCTATCTGGTCGCCAAGGCGATCGGTCGTCATCTGGATTTTTCGGCTGGGTGGCGCGCCTTTGCCATGGTGGGAGCGACGACCGTTGCCGGACAGTTGATCGGCCTCTCCTACGCCACCCCCTTGATCGGCACCGCAATGGCGGCAATCATGGTCGCCAGCATCCCGCTTTTTTCCATGATGATCGGTCAGTTCTGGGGGTTGGAAAAGATGTCGCCGCAGTCGTTGCTCGGCATCGCCTTCGGCATTCTCGGCATCGTCATTCTCGTCGGCTTCCCCGCCGTTCCCATCACGGAGGCTTTTGTGCTTGGCTGCATCGCCTGCATGCTGGGCTGCCTATGCGCTGCCTTCGGCAGCAACTATGCCAGCCGCTACCTGAAGGGGACTGGCTCTTGGGAAATCACCATTGGCTCTTTCTTCGCTGGCGGCGTCGTCACTCTGCCCCTGCTTGCCGTCGTGCCTGTGCCAACAATACCGTCCCTGCTCGATATCGGCTACTTGTTCGCTCTTGCGATCGTCATGAGTGCGCTGACCTACATCACCTATTTCCGCCTGGTCGCGACGATCGGCGCCACCAAGACGATCAGCGTCGAATTCGTGGTGACTGTAATTGCGGTGTTCATCGGTGCATTTGCTCTGGACGAGCCGCTATCGGCAGCGCAATTCATCGGTGCCGGTATCATTATCATAGGTTGCGCTCTGGTCCTTGGAGTTCTCCCTGCCTGCAAGCGTGCGCCCGTCGTTCCGGATTTATGATCTCATGCGAATATTTCGTTGCGGGGGCACTCAACATTTGTCCGATCCCGATCTATGATCAATACGTTATGGTACCCGCTGGAGCGTGATGATTTCTCACCCGTCTCATTCGCCTGATACCAATTAAAGTACGGAAGCTGCTTCGGCTTTTATGGTAATCCTACATCCAGCAATGGTATAGAAGAGCATGGCAAGCGACCCAAACGATCCGGATTTCAGCGAAAATCGATTCGCCATGATGAAGACCTCCGTTGAACTGGAGCGACCCGAAGCGGATAGCAGTATCCGTGTCGGTCGCGAGGGTCGTGAATTCTGCATCTATCCCGGCCAGCTTGGTTACGACCTTCAGGAAGAACTCGATTTCCTGTCCAATCGCGTGATGGAGCCGAACGTCTTTTTCACCGGACGGCTTCTGGCACCAGCCATGCCGCGCATCGACGACCGCTCCGTTCGCTTCGCCCTGATGCGGGATGAAAATGGCACGCGCAGCCGCATGCGTTTTCTCATGCCTTTCACCGTCGAGAAGCCCGGCTTCTCCGTCGGCCCATCCATTCTGCGCGCCTGGGCCAATCCCTTTGGTCCACTCGGAACGCCGCTTGTCGATATTGAAGGTGCCGGTGAAACGATCGATAATCTGCTCGACGCCCTGATGCAGCCGGAACTCAGACTACCCAAGGTGCTCGTTCTTCCCTTGGCGCGGTTGAATGGCCCCTTCGTGCGAATGATCCGGACGATCGCCATGACCCGAAACCTTCCGGTTGCGACCGCCGAACGCGACAGAAGGCCGCTTCTGGAAAACGGTCCGGATGCTGACAGCTTTCTTCATGACCGGCTTTCGGACGCTGACCGCGCGCTTCTCAAGGCCAAATGGTCGGATCTGGAAGCAATGGGAGAGGTCACCTATGACGTCGCCCGCCAGGCTCGCGACGTGCGCATGCGAATGGAGGAGTTTCTGGCGCTGGAAGCGCATGGCAGGAGTAACCGCAAGCGCAATGCGCTCGTTACCGATCGCTACCGCACCGCCTTCGCCCGCGAAGCCATGAACAACCTGGCAGAGATCGACTCGGCGCGTATCCATACGCTCAACCTCAACGGTGAAGCGATCGCCTCCGTCGTCATCCTCATGGCCATGGGCGAAGCCTTTATTTGGAAGGCGGCATTCAACGAGCGTTACGCCAACTATATGCCGGAGCGTCTTCTTGCCCATCGGCTGACCGAATGGCAGCTTGACGACGCCAACATCATCCGGACCGACAGTTGCGTTCCAGAAGAGGAATTGCCCCTCAACCAATTGTGGGGCAACACTGCCGAGATGGGAACGCTTGTCATCGGCCTGTCGCAAAATAGCGACCGTGACGTGCGTCAGGTAGCAGCTCAGGTCCACATGTACCGAAACACCCGCAACCTGGCTAAAGCCTTGCGTGCGCGCATCATGTCGCTTGGACGCAAAGCGTAAGCTTGATCGATCGTAGCGGTTGTTAAATCACCCATTGCTTTCTAACGTGTCTGTCTGGTCGCAATCCGATGCGACCGGATGGAGAGATAAACGTTTGGTCCTTGCAGCGACTTCCGAAAGGCGCGTCGCTATCTCAAGACGAAACGCAACAGGGAGACAGGCATGTCGGAGGAAAAGTCGGTGATGGATTGGGAGAAACTGGCCGAGAAAGAACTCAAGCGGTCTCCCGACACATTGACCTGGCAGACGCCCGAGGGAATTGCCGTCAAGCCGCTCTACACTGCACAGGACCTAGAGAATGTCTCCCATCTCGATAGCCTGCCAGGGTTAAAGCCCTTCGTCCGCGGACCACGCGCAACCATGTATGCAGGCCGCCCCTGGACGATCCGGCAATATGCCGGCTTCTCGACCGCTGAAGAATCCAACGCCTTCTACAAGCGTAATCTGGCCGCAGGACAAAAAGGCCTGTCTGTCGCCTTCGATCTTGCCACCCATCGCGGCTATGACAGCGACCACGAGCGGGTGGTCGGCGATGTCGGCAAAGCGGGCGTGGCGATCGATTCCGTCGAGGACATGAAGATCCTGTTTGACGGTATTCCACTAAAGGAAATGTCGGTCTCCATGACGATGAATGGCGCGGTCATCCCGATCCTCGCTTCCTTCATCGTCGCCGGTGAAGAACAGGGATGCTCGCGGGCCGAGCTTTCCGGCACCATTCAGAACGACATTCTCAAAGAATTCATGGTGCGCAACACCTATATCTACCCGCCGGAACCCTCGATGCGGATCATTGCCGACATCATCGAATATACGGCGCGTGAAATGCCACGCTTCAATTCTATCTCGATTTCCGGCTACCACATGCAGGAAGCGGGTGCGACGCTCGTTCAGGAACTCGCCTTCACGCTGGCCGATGGCCGCGAATATGTGCGTGCGGCTTTGAAGAAGGGGCTCAATGTCGACGACTTTGCCGGTCGTCTCTCATTCTTCTTCGCCATCGGCATGAACTTCTTCATGGAAGCGGCGAAGCTTCGCGCCGCACGTCTTCTCTGGTCGCGGATCATGGAGGAGTTCAACCCGCAAAAGGCATCGTCAATGATGCTGCGCACCCACTGCCAGACCTCCGGGGTATCCCTTCAGGAACAGGATCCGTTCAACAACGTCATCCGCACGGCCTATGAGGCGCTATCTGCCGTGCTAGGCGGCACGCAATCGCTTCACACCAATGCACTCGATGAGGCAATGGCGCTGCCGACCGATTTTTCTGCCCGCATTGCCCGCAACACCCAGCTCATTCTCCAGCACGAAACTGGCATCACCAAGGTGGTGGACCCGCTGGCAGGCTCTTACTATGTCGAAAGCCTGACGAACGAACTTGCAGAGAAGGCCTGGGCGTTGATCGAAGAGGTCGAGCAACTGGGCGGCATGACCAAGGCCGTCGATGAGGGCTTGCCCAAGCGGCTGATCGAGGAGGCCGCAACAAAACGCCAGGCTGCCGTCGATCGCGGCGAAGAGATCATCGTCGGCGTCAACAAGTTCCGGCTGGAAAACGAAGAGCCGCTCGACATTCTGGATATCGACAACTCTGCCGTGCGAGCCTCGCAGATCAAGCGTCTGGAGACCGTGCGACGCCAGCGCAACCCGGCCAATGTCGAGAAAACATTGGCGACGCTTTCGGAGGTTGCACGCACGGGACAAGGCAATCTGCTCGAAGCGGCTGTTGAGGCTGCGCGTGCGAGAGCCACCGTCGGAGAGATGTCAGACGCCATGCGCGCCGTCTTTGGGGACCATGCCGCCGTACCGGAAGTCGTTCACGACGTTTACGGTGCAGCCTATGAAGACGATCCCGAATTCGCCACCTTGCGCAACCGCATCGATGAACTAACGAGCACCGTCGGTGGCAAACCAAGCATGATGGTCGCCAAGCTCGGCCAGGATGGACACGACCGCGGCGCTAAAATCATCGCATCCGCCTTCGGCGACATCGGCTTCGACGTCATTGCGGGACCGCTGTTCCAGACGCCAGAAGAGGCTGCCGATCTTGCCGTGGAGAATAAAGTGCATGTGCTCGGCATGTCGTCGCTCGCTGCCGGCCACAAGACGCTTGCGCCGCAGCTTGTCGATGCGCTGAAGGCCAAGGGAGCGGAGAACATCGTCGTCATCGTCGGCGGCGTTATCCCGCGTCAGGACTATGAGTTCCTGCTCGATCACGGCGTCGCTGCCGTCTTCGGCCCTGGAACAAACGTACTCGAAGCAGCACGCGCCGTCATTGACCTGATGCAGGGTCGATTGCGTAATGTGTGACTGCAACACATCGGCCCGAGATCAAACCAAGTGTCGGGCCAATAGTTGGATTGCAGGGACGCTCTCATCATCTCAACAAAAAAGCGATGGATTTTCACCCATCGCTTTTCTTTTATCGCTGTGAAAGAACTGCCTTACTCGGCAGCTTTCTCCAATTCGGAAGGCTGCTCGCCTTCTGCCTCTTCGGCGCCTGCCGTGCGGCGAGGGCGGCGAGGACGCGGGCTGGTGCTGCGCGTGCGGCGCGGCGCGCGCTCGCTTGCACCGGCTTCTGCCTGGGCTTCCTCTTCGACGGCCACTTCCTTCGGCGTGCCTTCGATCACCGGCTGCGGTGCCGAGCTTGCATCATAAACCGGAGCGACGGGGACCGGCGCTGCGTCGACAGTCTCTGCACTTTCTTCGGCCTGCGCTTCGCGCGGCTGACGATCAGGGCGATTTGGGCGGTCACGGCGATCGCGACGCTCACCACGCTCTGGACGATCTTGCCGTTCCTGACGCTCGGGCCGCTCTTGGCGTTCCTGACGTTCGGGCTGATCCTGACGATGAGAGCGTTGTTCGTTCTGATCATGCGCGATCGGCAGCACAACAACGACGTCGTCATTGTCATTGCCATCCATATCGTCGCCATCACGGTCGTTACCGTATTCACCACGATCGTCGCGCTGGAAGCGTTCCTGCATATGCGCTTGAGCGGATGCGATGATGCGGTTGTAATGTTCAGCGTGCTGCAGGTAATTTTCCGCCATGACGCGATCGCCGGAGCTTTGAGCATCACGGGCGAGTGCTGCGTATTTTTCCGCAATATGCTGGGCAGTGCCGCGGATCTTCACATCGGGGCCGGAACTGTCATAGGTTCTGGTCAGCGGATTTCCACCCTTACGGTTGAAATTGTTGTTGTTTCCGCCGCCATTATTATTGTTGTTGTTATTACGCCCCCGGCCGCGCTTGTTTTGCTGTCCTGGCCTCATCAATTGCTCACCTGAATTCTGTTGTGCTGACAATTCTCATTTTTCGATGCGATCCGGATAAGGAACCAGTCCTCCCTTGAACCGCGACCACTACGCGCCCTGCTCTCAAAAGAGACAAGACTTCGCGTTTGCCGACCCGATGCGCATATGCTGCATCTAGCCGCTTGCGAACAAAGTTTCCTGAATCACATGCCGGAAATGCCCAGCCTTTCAGAGTTCTCCAAGAGAACCCGCTTCGGGACTGATCCAAACCCTGACGAATCTT
>Ga0308171_1000597_pt1 | contig 69756 bp, 64 predicted proteins | sample PhyGR1_FD_202135 | JGI IMG/M metagenome (GOLD analysis project Ga0308171, IMG submission 202135) | Phyllosphere microbial communities from UC Gill Tract Community Farm, Albany, California, United States - DLSLSG.R1 | ecosystem: Host-associated > Plants > Phyllosphere > Unclassified | place: USA...
GTCTGCGGTAACCGTGTATCTCCCCGCTCACGACATCGGCGGAGTGTAGCGCAGTCTGGTAGCGCATCTGGTTTGGGACCAGAGGGTCGGGAGTTCGAATCTCTCCACTCCGACCATTCGACAAATCCTTGATTTGTCTGGATTTTATATTTCCCCATTCATCGTTGAAATTGCTCTCGTGAGCCTGTGTGAACGTTAAGAGTTTTCTGCTGCGCTTGCTGTTTTCACCGTGATCGACGTCTCGCAATGTGATTTCGAGGCGCCGATGGATTGCGTTTTTGGGCTGTCGTCTCAAGCCTTGGTATTGTCGGTCGCCTCTGAAGGCTGTCCTGCAGGAAGATGGATGGACTCCTGCCGCGCACCTTGAAGCCTTAAGCCTCATACCCCGTATTGGAAGTGCACCCAGATCAAAGCGCAAAGCGCGATGCCGCCGATAATAACGGCGAGCAGCTTGCTCTGACCGGGACGGGGCTTCTTTGGCGGTTGGGGTTTCCGAAACTTGATGACGTTATCGCTCATGATACGTGTCTCCTCTTAGGTGTCGCGATAGAATATGCTTCGCGCGTCCCATTCAAGCGTGGCGTTCGCTTTTTCTGTTGGTGAAGGCTCTGATGTTTCGGAGAGCTCCGGCCTCCTTACGCAGCTATAACGGTCGTTCTATCGTCTTTGAATTGAGGCATCGTGCTTTCGGAAAATCGGTTAGGATTTTCAGGCCGATGCTGTAGCATCTACAAAGCAAGCGGCTTGACTTCGCGCAGGAGTCAGTCCAAGTGAAATTCTGATGTCGACCGTAATAAAATGGTTACGGGAAGCCGCGTAGAAAGAGCGTCATCGCGCTTGATCGCAAGACTGGAGCAGTTGAAATGTCTGCAAAAATTTATCGTCCGGCAAAGACCGCCATGCAGTCCGGCAAGGCCAAGACGAATATCTGGGTGCTGGAATTCGACGCCGAAGTTCCGCGCAAGATCGATCCGATCATGGGCTACACGTCCTCGTCGGACATGAAGCAGCAGGTCAAGCTCAATTTCGACACACAGGAACAGGCCGAAGCCTACGCACAGCGCAAGGGCATCGAGTATCGCGTGATCCAGCCAAAGGAAGCAGAGCGCCAGACGGTTTCCTACACGGACAACTTCCGCTATACGCGCACGCAGCCTTGGACGCACTAACCGTTTTCGGCGCCTCCACGGCGCCGCGAGTGGCCCCTTAGCTCAACTGGATAGAGCAACTGCCTTCTAAGCAGTAGGTCGCAGGTTCGAGTCCTGCAGGGGTCGCCATCAACCCATTGATTCACTGGCCTTTTAGCAGTTATCCCGGTTTCGTCCGACGTTTTTCCGACCGTCCGACATTCCGGCCGCAGCTACCTTCAGGCTCTCACGCAAGAGCTTGCGCGGTTTCACGGCGTTGTCTTGTCCGGCCTCACACCCTTGCCCGTAAAGCGGCTAGAGGCGAGGGGAGTTTCATTGAAGGCAACTGGACAGCCAACCGACACCAGCATGCCGGATGGACGTGATTCCTCTAGATGTTTGCCGAAGCGAAGAGAGAAGGCGTCTACAAGGGCAGGAGAGCCAGTGTGGATAGCGCGAAGATCAAAGAACTGGCTTCTGCTGGCAAAGGCGCAACGGAGATTGCTAAGACATCGGGAATAGGAAGAGCGACCGTCTACCGGTGTCTCGGCGATACGGAATAGTTTCGACGCGAATTGTTCAACAAAAGTGATTTTAGGCGGAAATTGGTCGTAGCGGGCGGCGGCGGGAATCGTGGTCAAGCGAGTTTGCGAGGGCTAACAGCCTTGATGACCTTTGCCTTAGTGTAGCTATCCCCGATTTGCGTGGCGGCGATGGTAAGTCGGATCGGTTTTTTGCTGAATGTCGCTCGTTGGATCGTATTTTGATACTTTTCTGACATAATGCTGTCAGCAAGGTTTGCATTGATTATCCTGTTACCGTTAACTTCCTCAAACCGAACGAGGAAACTGTTGGCGACCTTCTTTGTGTCCACATTCGAAACAGTGAAAAGCCCCTTTATCGTAACCTTTGTGCCTGACCGTCTCGTGATTTGTGTAAGTCTCTCAAGTGTTGCCTTATCGACGGTGTGACCCGAAATAGTGAGCGTATCCACTCCTCCAGCGGTCCTAATGATATTGTCGTAGGCATCCTCAGCCTTCGCTTTGATCTCATCGATCTGGGGGACTTCGTCCGCTGCATTTTCTAAGACTTTGGTCTTGGATTCGCCTGATGGCGTGAGCTTCTTTATCACGTCAATAAGTTGCTGATCGCGTTCGCTTTGTGCTTCAATTCTTGTCGTCTCAAGGTTGTTATCGAGATACATCTCGAAGCCTTGGTAAGAAAAGAAGGCTAAAATGAAAACGAGAACGCAGATCAGTTTGTGTGTCGAAGACATTCCGTCAAACACCTTACCAGTTAAGGTTTCTACGATTGCTTGAGCGTCTGCAAGGAGGTTGGTGCTACCCTTGGAAACTGCAAAAACCAGCTCAAATTTTTGTTTCTCGTCGTCTGTGAGCTTGGTGACCTTTGCATCGCCCTTGGTAAGCAATGCGACTACTTGATGCAAAGCTCGTTGATATTCAACAATGCCTGCCATGACTGATGGGGTAAGGGCGGATTGGAAGACCCCACCTTTGTAATTTAGATGAAAATTCATCCACGTTGCTTTGGAGAAATCCAGATCTCTTTCGTCGGCGTCGAACTCTTTATTTAATAACTGAGTGAGTATTTCCCAAATATCATCTTCAGTTTCGACAAATAAGCGCGCTCCGTCATCAATCACATCTAATCCCCTATTGATACCCGTGTTACAGCCTTAACGCGAGTAAGGAAAGGCTCATCAAAAAAATCCTACGAGAATCCCAGCCGCTGCATCTCAACTGTCCGATCATAGCCGAGGCAGGGTAATACCGAGGTAGCCTGCTGCCATCAGCGCAGTTTGCCTTCTGTGAATAAGCTGAGCGAAGGCTTGTGGTAGGTGCGCCCAGGCAATCGGTTCGCTTCGACTTCTTTCAAGATTCTTTCGCCTGTAGCCTCGTTAAAGAGCCTCATATCTTCTCTAGCCCGATAAGACTTCTCAGCCATACTCGTGGAGTTTGCGACAGCCGCTCCCAGTTGAGCGACTTCATTTTGCAGTGCTTCTATCTGTTGGATTAGGAACTGCTCTGAACTGACCGTCTTTGTCTCTACGCCAGCAATCTCAAATTTTCCGAAGTGTCCGAGAAAGGGTGAATAAGCGGGGTCGTTTTTCTTTTTTGCGACGCTCCCCTTGATGGCGTCAGCAAGCCTCTTCTTGAACTCATGAACGTCATCAAACCGCAAATCTACTCGATAATTGATGTGCTCAATGGGTGAAGTATCGAAGCTGTAGTCGGTCACATCATCTTTGATCACGATAGTTGGTTTATCGAACGCCAATCTCAAACCAAGCTCGAACATCACGTTGGCGTTCTTGCCTGAAACGTCACAGACAACAATCGTATCATCATAAAGGTTCTGAACGATCCTTGCATGGATGACGCCTATGTTTTCGCTTTCGCTAACTAGGCGTGGAGTGAAGCCCGCGCTGGTGATAGCTTCGTCAAGGATTGTTCGAACTCGATCCCAGTGCGGCTTCTCGTAGTTGGGCATCGCCGCGATTGGCATGATGATACCGCAATGCGGGAGCTTGGTCGGCTTATCCGTCTCGTCTGTAGTTTCTGATTTGGCATTTGAAGGGTCAGAATTCATGGCGCGTCCAATTAGAGTGTACAATTATAAGTTTTAGTGGTTTCTATTAGACTGGACAGATATGTAATAGCAATCGATGCAGTATTTCAAATTCTTTTCGTATTACTTGAACACCCGCAGACTTGCAGACTTGTCTGGAATCACGATTCCAACCGCCGCCCAGGATGGTTTGGTGCGAAATAGCGGGGCACGACGTGAAGCAATGGAAGCGGCTAAAGCCATTGCCCAACGGTTGTTGCACTCAGGGTCAATCCCCAGTCTCGCGACCCTGATCTCACAAAGAGAATTGAAGGGCGAACGGATACTTGCTTCACTCTGGATCGTTTTACGTTCCGGGGCATTTCGAACGCTTTGTCACCAGATGAAGCTGGCAAGAAAGTTCCAAACGCGAGCTTCTCAGGCAAAATGTCTTTTGGTGGTGATGACTATCGTTTTGCCGGAGAGATGAGAAATGAGCACCTTTATTCGATAAGCACACTCGACGTTTTGAAGGGTAAGAAGCGGATGCTTGTTGTTGGCAGCTTCGAGTTCCAAGACGACAACAGCGTGACAGTATCACCTTACATTATTGGTGAACTTACCGGAGAGGGGATTTTTCCGACTTCGCTTTCGAACTCTATCCGCAATTATCCGAGCGAAATTGATCAGTTCGAGAAAGTTAGAGAGGTCAAGCTTCCATCTAAGCAAGAGGTGCAGATGGTTTCGTTGATGTCAGAGGAAAGCGTAAAGAATGCTTTCGCTGAAATTTTGGGTGAACACTATGTCCCAAAAGATTGGGGTGGTGAAAAATCCGACCTCACCACCACTATACTTACCATAGGAGGCAAGCCAACGCCCACCGCTTTCATCTTCAAAGGTCCATCTGTAAAGGGAGAGATGCACCCGGCGAATATGGGCAAGCGCGGTGATCAGTTTGTCCGAGCATTTGATGAACCAGTAGAGCTTGTCGTGATCCAGCACTGCAGTAAGATCGCGAACTCAGTTGTCCGTATCGCTGAATCCTTAGCTTACGATGCAAGGCATCCACGTCGCTACTGCACTTTGGATGGCGCTGACACTGCGCATATTCTGAAAGCGTATGGCAAACTAAAAGTGCAAGGTTGCTCATCATTCAAGTGAATTCGGGTTCGGCTGTAAATCGACCAGCCATCCGGATTCGTTCTGCGTAGGTGAGGATGATTGAGGTTTCGTCTAGATTTTCTGTGGTGTTTCGTTCACGAACTCGAATGACGTGTCCAAGTTTTTCTCCACGGTTCCGACTACCCCAGTTTGGGTTAGCCATCTCTTGATCAGCCCTATGTGCAGCCTCGTCGATCCGGAACGATTGAAAGATGATTTCCATCGTTTTTGAAAGATCACACTCGTTCAACATAACCGGAGCGGGAGAAAAGCCGTCTCTTCGTATCAAGAATGCATTTTGCACGTCGCGACGTGTAGAGAGGGAGTTACCGTTGATGAAGGCGCACATCATAGGGAATAAAATGGAAAGCTCGATTTTTCGGCTATCATCCCATGCAGACGCAATCACTTCGAGTAGGTCAACCGCTCTAGCAAGCTGACGTATTTGCAGGTTGAAGGTCTTGGAGACCTCAAAAATCAGATCGACAACATCTAATCTCTCCACCGTCGCTAGCTTATTAGCTGGTAGACCCGTTCCCCTTATAAGATGCGCGATAAGCTGCACACGTTTGGGCGCAGCGAGCATGTATGTGCGGTCGAAGAACCTAGCGAGATAGTGGCGGCTGTCGAATTCGCTGCCGTAAACCACTTTAATCGAATTAGCTAATTGTACAGTGTCGGTTGCTAGCACGAATACAACGTTCTCCACCTCGAAAAGGTGCTTCATTCGTTCCAGCATTTCTATTGCATATGTCGGACGGCACCGATCCAGTTCATCTACGAGGATGAAGAATGGCGGAAGCAGTTCTTTGGTAGTGAGCGCTTTGATTGCCGACCCAAGACTTATCTGAAAATTATCGAGACTGGTCTTCGCTTCGTTGTACTCTTTAAGCTTGGTTTCAGCAAATTTGTCGATCTTCGCATCAGTGAACTTGAGAACAGAGCCTGTGGCGTCGTCCACAATCGTTTTAACATCACCTGAGATCAATTCTTTCGCAGTCTGCACTACTTCATCTGCCGCTTCTCCGACTACGTAGGTCGTTGCGCGTTTGGCAATACCTTTTGCGGTGAGTAAAGACAGCTTTCCTACATTCCTACGAAGATCTTTGCCCGCTGTCTTAACCTTTGTTTTGATCGAGCGATCTGAAGATTTGAAGCTATTCAAAAAATTGTCGAATTCGGCAAAAACGGCGGTAAGAGGATCATTAGAGAAATCGTCTCGCCAAGCGTCAACCATTATGACGGGATGACCTGTTTGTGCCAGGTCAGAAAATAAACCCTTCATAAAGAAGGTTTTACCTTCTCCCCAGGTTGCATCAATGTTTAGGACGTAGGAGCCGGTCTTACCCCGTGCAACTCGGTTCGAGACCTGTTGCGTCAAAAACCTGATGATGTAAGCCGACTCTTCAGCCCGCCCAAGCTTGTCGTCGTTCTCAGTCCAATATGACATCCGCCAGCCTGCTCGTTTACATTATTCGGCACAAATTAAATCACGAGTTGAGTAACGCTTACAACACGGGTGAGTGGCTGGATGTCGTGTTTGTTAAGATATGCCCAGATCACTGCAAGTGCCGCCAACGCTATGATCGTAGCAAGCACAACGGATAGAACACCTTGTGCTGAAACTTCCATTCCGAAGAATTTGATGGTGATTTTGGCCAAAGAGCACACCTCTCCATAAGAAAATAAAAAATGAAGGTTGTGCTGCTTCTGCTTCGCAGTGTGTTGAATCCAGTATACTGGGTCAATACCTAGTTTATAAGTGTTTGTTTACCAACGTGTACTGACGACTGAGTGAAGAATTGAAGTGAGGGGCACTTCAACGCATTCTCATAAATGCGAGACCAATCACGGCTAGCGATAAGACCAGCATTATTGTCAGAGCGAACCAGCCTGTGCCGCTTGCTTCGAGAAACCATAACTTCAGAGAGAGTTGCTGTTCCACATGCTTGTACCTTCGGCAATTCTTTACTGACACATGTATTTTGATCAGTGATGCCGCAAGCGTACTATATATAGTATTAACAGTTTCTTGTCAGTAGGGATTTGTTAATGATTTCCGGAGTTTCCCAAGACCCGCCACCGCCACCGCCACAGATCGGATCAACTCGCTTCCAGACGATTTCTAAGGCAATCAGCGCGAGAATGAAGACCAAGCAGACGGAGAGAACGCCGGTCGCAGACGCTTCGAGGATAAAGACTTTGATTGAGAGTTGGTCCATGCGGGCGCACCTTTCCATTGAAAAAAGAAATCGGTGCTGCTTGCTGCGCAATGTGATGAGGTGCAGCGGGATTCGGTACAAAAGGGCTTCAGAGATTTTTGTAAATTCGGGTGATTGCGCTCCGTAGGTTTGTCGCTGTGACGATAATTTTCATTGATTTTATTGAGGAATTGCAGAGTACCTTCCAGAGGTCAGGGCGGATTGCGCCGATAGGCGTGTCCAGAAACTGAGATGACGGAACTTCAGGCAATAGAAAAAGCCCGCCGAAGCGGGCTTTTCAAACTGCATTACGGAAGATTGACGAGGGCAATCCGCATTATTGCCAGTGCGCTACGTCCGGCCGTCGGTAGAATCTCGAGTTTCTGCCGCTCGGTTCATAAATGGGTCGCACTCCCTCGGCCTCGAGTTTTTGACGAAGGATACCGGGAAAGACACCAGCACGATCTGACAAAAGTGCGAGACAAATATGCTCTGCGATGAAGGCATCCACGGAATCGGCGAGGATGTATAGTTGCTCACGCCGCGTGGCAGGATTGATCCGGGTCTCAGTGTTCAGATACCCGAGGCGAAGCAGTTCGCTGATCGTGCCTCTCGCCGTACCGATCCGGCGTTCGGTCTCTCGGACATTGAGATGTCTATGACTATCGGTGCCGTCCAATAGTTCCACTTCAGGAATAGAGTGGCTCAACCAGGCTCTGACTTCCTCCCAATCCACAAACAGGTCCGAGAGCGTCGTCCGACCGTCTTTGATATGAAGGCTTTTCAAAGAACCTTCCAGGCCCAATTTGAGAATGGTCTCGGTTTGGCAACGGCATCTTTGCGCTGCTTTGTCCAGCCGCACCAAGCCGTCCATATTCGAACCGTCTAGTGAACGCCCGAAAAGCGCCTTCTTAAATGCTTCGAACTCGGACCGTTGGACACGCGAAAACACGCGTGCGCCGTCCTTTGGTTGCTCCACGCGGCGCAGAAGTCCGGCATCGAGAATGGCTCGCATGCGGTCATCCGTGATGCCGAGGGCCGTCCGGATTTCAACGCTGGTCATCGTGTCCAGCGCATCGGACAATACCTCATGGCCCCGACTTGCATCGAAGTAAATCTGGGCGCTCGTCAGTTCTGAGGGTGCGATGAGATTGGCTTCCAGAAGCAGGTCCTGGATACGGTCTTCCATCATGCCGTATTCCAGGCCTGCCGATCTGATCGAATGCAGCTGGCGTTTTCGGGTGGGCAGTACAAAGGCATCATCAGGACCCAGCGGAAGATTTCGCTCTGCGATGTCCTGAAAAATCTCGGTTACGAGGGAGAATTCAGGCTTCTTGTGATTGCGCAGCAGCCAATCTCGCAACGGCCCGAAAAAGGAAGCCATTTCATAGACCATAGGTTTTGATTGTTCGATCGCCTGGCAAATAATCTTCTCAATCAGATCGCGTCCGGCCGAGGCGGAACCAAACCCGCACTCGACGTCGGAATGAGACGCCAGGTCGCAACGATCGTATGCGATCCGGTGAGTCTTCTGGAAGCGACCGAAATGACGGCAAAGATCGACAGCTACATAGGTTTCGAAATTGTCGAGAAAATCGTTGGCAGGGAGACCATCGATCCTTGCGAGCACATATTGATCGATCTGAAACGAGGCTGCGCTGGCGTCGATCGCCTCTTGGCGGATTGTCGAAACATTCTTGGCTACGAACGACGCGAAATCACCTTGCTCTTGCGAGGACGCCGGGGCTTCCTTGATCTCACAAGCATGGTCATGGCAATTCTGTACGGCCCGGGTCATCCACGCCGCCCGGACGTAGGGCTGTGAGAAAGGGCGACCGCTACCGTTTTCGAGATCGCTAACGACACATTTCGGGCAGTATCGGTGATTTCGTCCCGGTCGCATATCACGGCCCATCAATGCGTGACCAAGCTTCCACGTCGCTCCGGCGGTGACGGACGCGATTGGATATGCTGCGAGACGTGCTTCTTCGACACCTGACCAGTGTGCGAGCACTGCCATCGCTTCGGGGTGGCCCGAGGCGATGGCAGTAGCGTTTGTCCCCGTCGTGGCGAGAAACGCTCGCATTGAACGATAGCCATTTCCTTGCGCGAGGCGGGATGCCAGGCTCAAGGGCGTTTCGGCTGAGTGAAACTCGACGGTGACGGGGAGTGCCATGACGCGATACCTTTCTGGCTATTACTTCTTCTTTTTCGAGGGCTGGGCGACGAGGTCCGTCAATGCGTTGCTGCGATCAATGTCGCGCCACCGGGGCGAGGTGATGATATTTTCGCCGCGAAGACTGCCCGACGCACGGTCGTAGAAACCTGCGAAGTCACGAGCCGTGAGATTTTTGCGGTTTCGTCCCAGGGCTGCGAAACAAGCCGCTCGCACCATCTCGATCATCGTACCCAACCCACCACCTGTGGAGGCTACCAGGCGTCCCAGGAAGTCGTCGGTCATCAACTCGTCCGCCATCACAAGACCGCAATGGTCGACGGCAATGTCGCACAGAAGCTTTTCGATCAGCGGCTTGTCAGAAGGAAAACGCACCGGCTCGAACCGCATCACCAATGACCTGTTCGCAAGCTGGAGATCACCAGATACCAGCCTGGCCAGGTCCGGCACGCCGCTGTAGATCGTGTGGAGTGGCCAGTCGGGAATGGCGATGAGGCTTTTCAGGCGATCTTGAAGAGACCTTACAGCTGCAGCCGTTGGTACCCGCAACAGGTCTTGTGCCTCATCCAGATGCAGAAAGAGGACACGGCGTTCTCTGAGCTGTTGTTTGACTGTCTCGAAAAGTTCGTGCTCATTTGCACGATTGCTCGCGGGCAGACCCATTTTATGAAGGATACGGATTGCCAAATCTTTGGTGGAGCAAGGTTTCGGCACTTCGATACTGATCAATGGACGCACCATTTCGCCGTATTCATTCTCGTACGGCTGAAAGGATTTGATACGAGTGAACGCTCGCTCCAGCGAGGTCGATTTCCCACTGCCGGACTCGCCGATTACGATGAAGGATCGTCTTCTTGAGCCGCCGCCGGCAAGGCAATCGAGGGCGTGGTCCTCGAATTCCGTCAGTCGCTTCACGAGCTCCAGGCAACGGCCTGTCTCGAAGTAACGGTTGGTTTCCCGCACACGCAGTGCGCGCAGTTCGTTGGTTGCGGTCATCTTAGTACTCCTCTTCATAGTGGAAGCCGGAAACAAGCGCATCAGACGCTTGCGTGGCGGCGGTTTCGTTTTCTTTGATTTCTTCAGGCTCGGATTTTTCGAGGGCGAACAAGTCGGGCCGCTGGATGACCATGCCGATCCGCAGCGGATCGTCGGGCAGCGGGCCCTCGGCGAGGAGCTGAGTCTGATCTTCAGACGGCGCGGCCATCCAGGCACCGAACAGTTCCGAGTCCCAACGGTCGAAGTCTTTTGCGGTCGGTACGCTTGGAGAAAGACCGGCGCGGAGAGTTGCGGCATCACCGATAGCGCGAAGACGATTGATAGCGTCGTACATCACCGTCATGCCCTGCTCGGCAGCAGTCGCGTAGCTGGCACTTAATTCTTTGCGCGCAGCCATCCACTCGGCGAGCGTCACACTGTCATCGAGACCCACGGTGTTGCGAACGACGAACCATCCCTTGTCCCCTCTGACAGCGATATGAGCGGGGCATTCCGGATCGTATTTGATCTCGACGTCGACATCCTGGAAGCTAGTGCGGAGCCGCTGGATTTCGGCATCGCAATAGGTGATCCCGAATACAGTGATGCCGTAGTCTGAAATCCGGCGGGTCGTTTTGATACCGAAAATCTGAAGCATCTCTTCGGCATCTGGCGGATAGAGGATTTCATGCTCTTTGGAGGCCTCGACCCAGGCATTATGCGGGGTGTTGCCGCCAAGGCCCGAATGCGGCTTGTTGTGGTAGATGTCACAGACCGCGAAGATGAAAATCTTGATCAATTCGTCGACCAGCAACGCGGCATGAACCTGCGGATCGTAATCTCCCTTTTCTACGACCGAAGAAAAAGTCCGACCCTCGAAATACGGCGCGATCAACAGACCGATCGAATGGAAAAGACTTTCGATGAACGGGCGGCAGCCGGGATCGCCGGCGGGCGGACGGGTGCCGTGAATACGGGCAGCAATAAGCACCTCCGCGGTCCGCTTGGCTGTGAATTCCGAGCCGTTGTCGGTGTAAATGACCCGTGGCCTGATTTTCCCAATCCACGGCGTCTGGGCGGCCACATAGGACGACAGGTGTCTCTTGTCGGTCATGATCATTCGAATTGTCGCAACAGCGGACGCAGCGTTCGGGTTCGTGCTCGCTTTCAGCGCCAGGATGTAACGTGTTGCGACGTCGATTGCGGCGCAGAAGCAGATGCGAACACGAGGAATACGCTCCTGAACCGTGTCCGGCAGCGCGTTCCAGATGCCCGTTTCGACGAGAAGCGAGACCAGATCGACGGTGACAAAGTCCATCTCAATACGCTGGCCAGGAGCGACCACGTGGAAACTCCGACGGATCGCCTTAAATTTCTCGACAGCGTACTTTTCGCCGTGACGGCTCGCGATGACGTGGAACTTGTCGAACTTCGCGATCATCGCTTCGAATTTTTTGCGGGATACCTTCCCGACTTTCTTCGGAACCGGGAGGGTGGCATTGTGCTTGTGAAGCTCGGCCAGGTAAGACCGATAGACATGTGCCTTTGTCGGGCGGCGACGATCCAGATAGGCCTTAGCCATCTTGTGTGCGAAGGCAATCGTAGCTGGGCTCAAAGCGAATAGTTTCGGGCCTGGGCCGTGATGCCGAGGAAGAAGCGCCATCACGTCACCGTCGCAATTATGATAATCGTCGTAGTCGCGTTTGAAGGTTTTAACGGTCGGGCAGGGAAAGATGACGATCTGGCTTCCCTGGTTGGCCCTACCGTCAGCGACCAGCTTGACCACCGAGTTGTTGATCTCCTTGTTCCACGCCTCCAGCTTTTGCCTGAGCTTCTTTTCAGACATTGGGAGCCGCTTTCCGATGCGGTCGCACTCGACATCATATTTGTTGATCAGCTTTTCTTTGTGAAGGGCGAGATCGCGATCTTCGACCTTGAATTCGTCCCACGGCTTGTCGCCGAAGATGGCACGGATTTTCTGCTGCGCAGGACTGTTGTAGCCATATCGGATCGATGCTTTGTTGCTGTCGAGCGCGGCGTAGATTTCCTCGTGTGAGAGGAAAATTTTATGTTCCACATCGTTTTCCGCGCGCAGCAGATAGCCAACGTCGTCGCGGTTTACAGGAATGAAGAGGGCGTTTCTCGCCTTGTCATGGTAGCGATCCATTTGACTCATGCCGATGAGTGAATGGAGGAATTGGCGAGTGGGTAACGTGCGGGATTCCATGGTGGTCCTTTCTCTGATGGATGGATTTTTGATTTGGTGGGAACGGTTAGGCGCAGGCGCGCAGCCAGGATCGATCATCGATACGGCCGGAGTAGACCGGTGCGATCAGACGGAGATCGATAAGACGCCAAATGGCGGTCCGGCGTTTGTCACGTGTAGGGACGTCACGTAGAAGGTCACCGAACCGGAACTGACCCGGCAGGCGTTTCACCACATCTACGAGGCTGTCACATTCGGCGTCATCGTGGTGGAGGCGGGAAGTGAGGATGAAGTAGGCATTTTCGAATGCCTCCTGGGTTGCTTCCTCGTTCGTCATCAAGGCGACGGCGTCCGCGACGCGTGGCGTTAGCTTTCCGAGTGGGCCGACCCCTGTGATGCCGGCCGCGCAGATGCGATCGAGCAGATCGAGCATCTCTACCCGCTTGCGAGCATACTTCACCGCGACGGCGACCCTTGTACCGTCGTTGAGAACGATGAAGTAGTCGAAGGTGTGCTCACGCTGGACGCCGTCGGCGTCAATGTAGTGGACCTTCGGGTATTGAGACTGGAGTTCTCGAAGCTCAAACAAGGTCTGGAGTACAGAACTGACGCGATGCTCGAGTTCGCTCTCGTGGTAGACACCGTTGCCGTTGAAGAACGTGTGACCACGCGCGGTTTTCGCCTGCTTGTCTGCGGGCACACGCAAGGCGAGGCCGAAATTGGGCTCCTCCCAGTAATCCTGCGCGGTATCTACAGCCGTATGCGGAGTCCGTGCAGGATAGGTCGTGGGAGAATTTGTCTCTGAGGCCATTAGACCATCCGGAGAAGGCCTGCTGGGTAAGGAGAGTTCGCCCAGCCCGGCTCGTTTTAGATAAAGATACTTGGCGATCTTATGGTTGTGACGCATTTTTGCGCTCCTTGAAGAGGCATAGCTTCGCCGCCGTGCTGTCAGCTCGGTGGAAGTCGCTGTTTATTGGGGATGGTTTGCGCCTTACGGCGTAAAACTGATGTCAGGTAGACACGACGACAATGGCGCACGTGGCAGATGCCAGAGCGGAGAATCGTATCGATTAAAGGAAGAGTAGCCTACGAGGCTATGGAAAGCGTCGTATATCCTGCTGCGTCCAAGCGGACCGGATTATGGGTTCCGCAGGTCGCCAAGCTGTCGGTTGCAAGGTGGGTGGGCAGCAGATGTATGCTAGGTCGTTTGGGATAAGGTGCATTGGGGCACTCCGTAATCTCGTGCATGCGAATTCGCAAACCGAGATGTCCGAAAGGATGCCTCGGTCTACGCGGATGTGAAACCTATCTGCGCTATGAACATCGTCTGCCCTCGTTATCGCGTGCTGTAGTTGCACGCGGTAAGCAGCAACCGTAGCCGGCGGAAATCAACGGAAGGTTAACGAGGCTCACTCGACCGGGGGACCGCGAGGGCTGACTTGTCGCCCACCACTCCCAAGCACGTCAGCGCATATGGGTGCATCAGTCAGGTCGAGAAAACGGCTCGATGACGCAGGTAGAGGGATCGAGGTAGTCGAACTCGTCCGCGAGCGCTTGGACGGTCATCGTCCACGTATGCACCGCATCGATGTCTACCGAGGAGATATGCTCGCGTTTCAGGTTTGTGTGTGTGTAAGTCATAGGTTTCCCATCGCTGGCCTCGCGCCGAACGTGAAAGGGTTCCCAGCACTTGCTGGGTCCGGATGTCAGGGTAAGGAACCGACCAACGGTGACCGTTTGGGTCATCGCAACTCTAAAAAAAGCCCAAGCCGGTCAACCACTTGCGGATAGGCGAGCGGAAGCGCGGCTAAGTAGCCGGTTTTCTTGTTGATTTAGGAATGGGGAAGCACTAAATGGACATCATGAAACCTCGCGTAGGGTTCTAGTGGCGTGATCTTTTCTCGGATAGCCACTTCTGTTTGAAACCGACGGTCTTGCCGGACCGTCGGTTTTTTATTTGTGCCGCTTCGGTTTTCGTTCGCGGCGCACTGTTGCCAAATAGAGATAGAGTTTCGCCCTGACAAGCCCCCGGGGGGGCTCGGCGTCTTGCATCGATGTCGATCGCCTCAAGTCGCGCCGTACGTCGGGATCGATCGCGACAGTACCAGATGCCTCACACGTCGAGATTGTGTCATGAGAGTCGCCGTCAGGCGGCCGGTCGTCTTGCGCTCCCCTTGAGCAAGGACTCGAGCTTATAGAGTGCGATTTCGCCGAATTCTTCAATTCCTTGTTGATCGATGCGGGAGGCAAAGGAATTCTTATCGAAAATCGCGCTTAGGATTTACGTGCATCCTATCGAGCCCGAAAGCATCTTTCCCGTGGTCAACACAACCCGTTGGTGGTAGCTCGAAACGACGTCTTCAATTGATCGTGCAGCCCAGTATACTTGGGTCGGATCGGAATGAACCGGCGACGGGGTAGAGTGAATTTAAGACTTCGCGTGGTCCTAGTCGGAGTCTCCAGACTCGTTCGGAACAAGAAGTCAGCGTCTTGATATTTTAAGGATTCCTTCATAAGCTCAAAGGAAATGGCTAGAAATTCAGCTACGCGAATTTCAAGGATTCGCCACTGAGCCTATTTCCTTTTGACAAGGATTCGCGGTAGCTGCCTAACACCCAATATCGTTGGTCCAGCGGCACAACCAGACCGGTAACCCCGGAAATGCGACCGTCTGTGAAGCCCACGCCTGAAGGGCGAAACGAGGTTCCCACCGCTTCAGGTCGACGCCTCCTCCGACGAAAACCCGCTAATAATATTCACGAGAATGTGAACAGAGATTAGTTGTGGTGAATAGCCTCGGTCGGCTTGTTGGATGCGTGACAAATGCTACGCGGTTCCGCGTTCCTGGTTTGTTCGCCGGTAGTTTGATCGTGTCGCTTTGCTGAATCCAAATTATTCAGGTCTGGTTGACGGTCGTAGTGGCGATGTCGGAGCCCATAAACGATATCGCAGCCGTCACGTGCGCGAGGAAATGTACTCCGTAATAGGCAGTGCCCAATCTGTCGAATTGCCGTAGACCAAGGTCGCGCGAGACATCCATTGCTCGCCTTGGCCGAAGATCATCTTCGGAACGTGTATACCGGGAGGACGTGGATATCCGTACAGTTATATAGTGATACCAGATTGACGGCTGGGTATTGGCGGTTTCGACGTGCCTCGAACCTACAAGTTGCTCGACCGGTTTTTTTGAATTGAAATGATATCAGCGGAAGAAGGGGCTGTGCGCGGTATGAAGTTGCTGTCAGAGAGCGAGAAGCGCGAACTGGGAGAACTGGCGCGGCGCAACATGGAAAGTATGGCTTTTCCCGCCAGCGAGTGGGAAGCCTCGACCCTCGCTGAGGTCTTGACCTTCCCGCGCGTTTCTGTGACGCGCCCGCATGATCATGAACTGATAACTGCGGGAATGGTGCCGTATCACTGTCATTCAAACTGCGCCGCGCAACAAGCTAATGATACCGAGGGACGCAGCCGCCACGTCTCGGGATGGATCGTCTATGGGGTCGACCTCGTCCTGCATTCGGTGGTCAGGATCGACGGCGAATGGTTTTGTATGACGCCACAGCTAGTGCCAACTCCTAGCCGATTCCAGTTCATCCCCGACCCGTTAATAGAGTGGCGATTGAGTAGTGACGGCGACTTCAATGTGCCATACCGCCGCGGCGTAGCTCTGCCGGACGCTCTCCGAAAATACCCTGAAGAACACATTCGCGCATGGAACCACTTTCGGCAGCTTTTGGCGAAGGGTGTGTCAGCTTTCGACGCCCGCGAGGATACCGCATTAAAGCTGGGGGCGGACTTCAGAGCCAAGGGCATCCTTTAATCAGTCCTTCGCCGCGGTCACAAATGTCCCGTTTATCCAACCTTCGGCGTTCGTCATCCTCGATTTCACACGCCACCATTTTCCCGGACGTTCGAGAATAACCACCTCGCTACCCTTGGCCATGGTTTCAACTTTCGAATACTCCGGCCCTGGACCGGCACGCAGGTTTAGATCGGTAGTCGTCAGTGCACGAGCATTCCGGTTTGCTTCGTCGTCTTCGTCGACTGATTGGGAAACAGACTGCTCGACGAAAATTGCGGGCGCTGGTGCGATCTCTCTGGTTTGAAGAGGGGGTGGGAGAGCGACGTTTGCGGCGCTAGCGGTTTCGTCCGTCGGCAATGGGCTGGGCGTTGCGATGACGCCTTCCATCGCCCGGTCAAATGCCAACTGAAAGTCACGATCAATGGAGTGTGTTTCAGCCGTAACGGTGCTGGTTGAGGCTGCCTCGGTCTTCGACGTCGACGGATTAACGACCGAGCTGAGACCTGCGACCTCTTCTGTGGGCTGTGGCGAAGTTGACGGCGGCCGTTCTGCCGCAACCGGTTTTAACACCGTCGTCGATAGTGGAGCGGGAACCCGATTTGTGTAAGAGTAGTCTGATGAGGCTGTAGTGTTTGATGAACGACGAGGTTTTGCTGTCGAGTTTGCGATGACGACCGCGCCGACGGTCATTCCAACAATGATCCAAAATCCCGTGTATGGTGCGGACATGACAATCCTATCCGATGTCCAGTTCAATCTGCTTTAGTCTGGTGTAGGCGTCAATCAACTGTTGTGGCGGGTTGGTCCGTAAAGTCCGTGTGGTGTCCGCGAGGTTTTTGAGGTCTTCTGTTGCCTTGAGAAGATCGCGTTCCAATTCCGCGCGCTGTCTGGCTATATCGCTTTTGACTGCCTGAACAGCTGCAGGGTCCGTCGGAACCGAAGCGTTGAAGACGAACTTCCGCTCGACAGATCGAGCCCAACCTTCGATGTCCTTTGCCAATGACGGTCCGAAACCCGGAACGCCTGTTACCGACCGTTGCCGTACATCGAGTGCACTCTCGAAACCGTAAGACGCCAGCGTCGCTTTGCGCCCGTCCCCGACCCGCGGGATTTTGGCGCGATCGATAAGATGGGCGTCCAAATGTTTTTCCAGCTGCAGCTGGCGCTTCTTCTGCTCCAGCGCAGCCAGTTTGTCGCGCTCTTTTGCTGCCAGCCCGGAATGTTGCGCTCCCAATGCGAGATAGTGGGTTCGACGCGCTTCGAACGCTTCCGGCCCAGCCTTCTTAACCCAGTTCCTTTGTTGCTCTTCCCAACCGGCCTTCGCGGCGGAAAGCTCCGATGAAAACCTCGATTTTAGATCAAGTGACCTCGCGGCTACGATGATAGTGCCGAGCGTCAAAGCAAGGCCCCAAAAGCCGCTGAGTTCCGACATAAGGTAGATACCGACACCGATCGCGATCAAGCCTGCCGCAGCCGTAGCAGTGCGTTCACTTCTCGCAGATTTTCCTTTTTGGGACATCGTCAAACCGGAGATCGGCCCGATCGCGGCTTCTGCATTTGGGGGAGTTGATGGAGCTGCCATCGTTTTAATGGCGTGAAGGAGTTGACCTATATCCATAAGGGGCGCTGACGGGGAGAACTGGGCAGGGAACAGCGACCGTCCCATCGTCTTTTCCAACTTGCACCACGGACAAGCGCCGACCTCTCGCTTGTAGGCGTGGGACTTGTCAACTGCGCATACAGCGAGCGACGCTTCGACACCTTTTAGGATCGAGGACCAGTGTGCTGCCGTCGGACGGCCTCCGGGTTGCCGTGCCGGCGGCATGAAAGCCCCCTCGAAGGCCTTGCGGACGTCCTCACCGAAATCACCAAGAGCCGGTACGAAAGGTGGTGGTTCCATCATCGTCTCGGCCTTTCGGCCACTGTAGGCGAAGCGCCCGCTGCCGATGGCTGTTTTGATGTCCATGTCGCCTTTGCCGAGGTAACGTCCGGCGAAAGGGTGGCGGCCCATGAACAGGAGCTGGAAGATCAGAACCGCGAGGCCGAAGTTGTCGTGGTTCGCGCTCCTATCGATCTTGTCGAAGATGGCCCCTTGCAGTTCGGGGGGCGTGTATTCAGCGACACCGACCAGCGAACGATAGGTGTTCGATCCCGACCTGTACTGGAAGGAGTCACTGTCGATAAGCGTTACCAAAGCTTTGTTGGAAACGAGAATACCCGAATGGTTGATGTCACCGATTACGCACCCGGTCGAGTGGATACTGGCGACGGCGTTGGCAAGGTTGATCGCTGACCTCAAAAGGAATTGGGAATCCGCCGTCGGGAACTCTGTCTTCCGGCTTCCGGGGCCGTAGAGGTCGTGGACGCTTTTGAAACCTGCGACCTTCTTCATCGTGAAGCCGAGGAACTCGCCGGATGTAGAGCTAAGGGTCTCAATCGGGAATGCTACGTAGTCCGACCGGTTGTGAAGGCCGTCGGCGACCATGGCACTGACTTTGCCACGGCGGTCTTTTGCCTTTCCAGGATTGTAGATTTTGGCCGCGATATCTGCCGACTCCACGACGTGGTACACAGCTCCCTCGCCACCCTTGCCGAGGACCGCCCCTAAAGTCAGACGTGTCCCATCCGAACAGATAACCGTGGTCACGTGCGTAGACCTAGGATCAGAGACTTATCGTCGTCCGTGCGGTCGCAGACGTTCGCACTATCGAGGTACTCCTTCAGGGCAAGGGAAAGGGACTTGTCGACGGTATCAGCGGTGGAGGATTTCAGAGGAGCCAACATGCGATTGAAGAACGGGCCATGCGCGACCTTGGAAACATGATCCAGCACCATTCGCTCAATGCCGTCGGAGAAAACCGCAAATTCCTCGACGCGGCCCTCTACCCACACGATCTCCAAGCGTGGCTGAGGGTCATCGGTGACAAACGAGGTCGTAGAGGCATACTCACCTTGGAAGGGCCACGAGGGCACTTCCCATTCCTCGGCCCCTTCGAGCCTGACAACCGCCGCACCGTCGCCGACATGGATTACCACGCTCCGGTTTTCTGAAACCAAGAGAGCGACAAGCGTCGCAGCAAAGTCTCTTGGTCTCGCTGACGCCGACTTGGCCTTCTGGTTGATCGCTTCCCTGACCGTGTCTATCCAGTCCCAGACGATGTCCTCGTCCAGGTCGTTCAAGGAAGAGCGAGCCAAGAAATCTTGGCATGCCCTTAGAAAGGTGACGCAGACCGTTCTCGACCCGAATTCTGCCAGGGACGCGCTTCCTGCTCCGTCAGAAACGACAGCGGCCATAACAGCGCCATCCCGAGTAAGAAAGAGCTTGGCACATGCGTAGTCTTGGCACGGGGTACCAGTTTTCATATGGGAGGTGCCGATGGCTCGAGCACCCGCCCACCGCCACGTCCCGTTCATGAAATGGAGGCCCAGCCATCCGGGGTGGTCGGGTTCGAGAGCGGAACCGCATCTCCCGGATTGGATTGGGAAACCGAGCTCAGTGAGCTGGAAAGCCATGAGAAAAGGTCACGGAACCGCAACGCCTTCAATGCCAGTGGAGCACGCGTGCTGATTTGCGCAAGCGTTTCCATGTTAGCGCCCTCTACACCCACGGCAAAGAACGAAAACGCTTTTTCCTCTTCACCCGCTTTCACGAGACTGGCAGCGTTTTTCCACGCGTCCGTCGGACCGCCGTCGGTAATCAGGAAAACCCATGGACGGTAGTAGGAAATACCGTTCTGGCGATACTGGTCTTTCCGCTCACGGAGCATTTGTAACCCCTGCTCAATGGCGGCACCCATCGGTGTATCGCCCTGCGACGACAGTGTCGGTGCATACCAGTGTTGTACGCTTTGGAAATCATTGACGACCGTGACCGGCCCGAAAGTGACAAGCCCGACTTCCACACGTTTAGCAGCCAGGGCGTCAGCGAAAAGCTCGTCCTTGAACTGCACGAGGCCATCGTTCAGCTCGCTGATTGGTCTTCCGTTCATCGATCCGGATACGTCCAGCAGCAACAGACACGGGCAGCGGGGTTCCGGGTTATCCACGAACTCGGCACCTTCGAATGGTTGTTGCTCAAACGGATTGCTCATCGACTATCTCTCTGTTGGATTCAGTTCGCTGCTATGCCGAAGGCGTCCAGCACCTCTGGTGTGATGGTTCCTGTCGCTCTGAGTTTGTAATCCGTCTGCATGGCGACGAGAGCGGTTTTGCATGCAGGCCCGACCTTCCCGTCTATAAGGCCGGAGTAGTACCCATATGCCGTAAGCGCGGTCTGAACCTGCATGACGATGCGGGTAAACTTCTCGCTGTTGCCCGGTAGCGTTTTAAGAGGTGCGGCCTGCTTGGGTTCGGACGGAGAGATCGCATAGGCAGGTGACGGTGCGGAGGGTGCCGGAGCAGGCGGTGGAGTATAGGTCGGCTTGGGCGCTGAGTAAGTCGGGGCCGGTGGACTGTAGCTGGGTGAACTGTAGCTGCGATAGCTGTAACCGCCGCCGCTGCTGGATCGATGGCTCGAATGGGACCTGTGCGAGCTGTGTGATCTGTGGCCGGCCAACGTGTAAATGTGTTTCAGCTTTAGCCGCTCGATCACCGAAGGCTGCGGGCTGGGCTTGGAAACCATGTCTCCCGGAACCATCGCGTCTGCTTTGGACGGCAGAAAGCCCGCCGCGAAGAACGACGGTATAAGAAATAGTTTTTTCTTCATATTCGACCCAGCGCAGAAAACCCCTCGTTGTGACTATACCATTCAAAAAAACCACCACAAGCTGTGCGCTGGTCACACTCTGAACAAAAATCGAGGTATTTGCGCTTCCAATCCGAAATCGTTGATGGCGCGAATGACCGGTATGAACGTGGGACTGAACAAAGAGGAAAATTGTAGAGCGAGACGTCAATTCCTCTCGCTACGCTCAGGTCTATCGCGGACGCGATCGGCGCGAAGTCTCGTGAGGAGTCATAGAAAGACGTTTGCCAGTTCATGCGTCCGTAGCCGATCCTTTCCATCTGCATGAGAGCCCACACGTTTACCGCACTGAGCCTCGTGAACACGAAATCTGCCAAGTCAGTCAGTCCGGCGATGTTTTGCCGCATCAGCACCGTACGAAGTTCGACCGACGCGCCAGCAGAGACCAGAACGCCCAAGCCCTTTTCAAGAAGTCGATACGCTCCCGCTTTCCCTACGATCTCGTCGTGGGTCTCGGGATCGGCGGAGTACAGAGGTACGCCCCAGAGGATGCGTCCGGTTCCGATTTGCAATAGGGTAGGAATATCTGACGCTTCGAAATGCTGGCCGTTTGTCAGGATGTGAAACGTCACGTCGGGCCGTGCTTTGCTCACTATCCGCAGCATGTCGAACAGCTGTGATTTGTGGAGTAGCGGCTCGCCACCGGATATTCCGAGAACGGCCCCTTTAGGCGAGAGCAGCGCTGCGGTTGTGAACTCGCTGAACAGATCGGTGTGCTTTGGTTTCGGTGGCTGGGAACACATGACACAAAGCTGGTCGCACTGTTCGGTTACCAGGAAAGTATTGTGTTGTGACGAAGCCCTTATGAGTCTGTGGGCGCTTTCCTGGCCAGGTAGGACGAGAATGACATCACCGTCGAAATCGTCAGCTCCCTCAGGATGGAGGACGACCGAGAACCCGTTGAGGTCGTATTCCAGCCGACCTTTCGATTGATCGATCAGGACGGCATCGTTTTCGGTGATCACGCTCGTGTCCGTATGACGAAGCCTAACAATAAGAGGCTCTGCCAAGGGTAGTCGGTCGATTTTGATCCTTAGGTTGATCATCGATGCCACCGTGCAAGGGCTGGGTCGAACGTTGGCACACCCGCCCAGATGGCCATTGATTTGCGCACTTTAGGGTCGTCCGAATAGATCATCGAGAAGATTTTATCGAAGATGTAAGTGTGCCGCTGGCAGAAATCGGTGAGATGTTTGGGGATGTCTATCCTGCCGTAGCGGGAAAGGTCGTCGACCAGATCGATGCCGCAGAACGCTTGGTATGGACAGTGGACGCAATCCGGATGGTAGTTGCTCAACGCTTCCGAGTTCAGTGTATCGATGGTAGAGCGGTCGAGCCCGTCAAAGACGTTCCCCATCGAGAGATCGAACTGTCCTAGGCGGGTGACCATACGGGCTTCGTCCGTCGGGTATGCCTTTCCGTCGTAATCAATCACGAGATATCCATATCCGACGATATTCGGGTTTCTGAGATCGACGTGACCATTGTGTCCTGATCTTAAAACCCGCCGAAGACAGTGGACGAAGTAGTACTCCTCCACTGCGTATTCGGCTGTCCAGTTGTAGTCGACCAGATCATCTATGAAATTTGAATGGTAACCGTTCCAAGTCGAGGCAGACGCGGCAGCATCGTACTTTTTGCGCGCAAAACCCTGGAAATTGATTGGTCTCAGATAAATCGATCGCATCCCGAGGGACGCATAGGTTTCGATTACCGATCTGGCGGCCGGCGGGCGGTGCGGGTTTATTGTCGGCAATGCGGACACTTTTTCAGAGCCCAACTGCGTGAGTGCACGATTAAGGTTGGATGAGAATGCCTTTGTCTTGTCGCTTGAGAGAGTGCGTTGTGTCTCGTGCGTGATGTAGTCGCCATCGAGAGAAGTACTGACGAAGACGCCGGGAAGTCCGAAGAACCGCCAGATGTCCTCCGATACTTCCTGAAGGTTCGTGCATACGACGAATTCGCAACTCTCGAATTTACCCAGACAGAAATCCCGAATTCTGGTGAGGATATCCAAGCGAAGGCCGGGTTCTCCGCCTTGAAACTCTATCTTGAGTTTTGCTGTGGTGAGCCCGCCGAGAAACTCGATTACCGCCTCGAGCGTCCGCTCGTCCCAATCGAAGCCGGGGGTGTTCTCGTTGACCCGTGAGACCTGGCAGTAGCCGCAGGCTAGGTTGCAGCGAAGGGTTGGCACGAGGATGATGTAGTCGAGTTCTCCGGGGCTATATAAGCGACTCGCGAAACGATGCTCGAACCCCGAATATGCGAGGTCGCCTACCTCATCAAACGCGTGGCCGTTTCGAATGAGATAATGCCGGTCTTCGTCGGTCAACCGGTCCAAGGCATATCTGGTCAGAAAATCTCGGTCGGACTTGAAATAAGCGCCTGCCTCATCTGCGAACAAGAGATCGCCAGAGGTAGATGGACGGAATCGCAGCGGGAAGACCGTCATCGCCCTACTACACCTGCGATCAAGGTACGTCTCAGCGGTAGGGTTTCAACGTAGATTTTCTGACGATAAAGGCAGAACATGAATTGCTGTTCGATCTCCGAGGCGCTGACGAGCCCGTCCCCGCTCGCAACAACCACATCGCCATCAATGGTCACGTTGATGCCGGGATAGAGGTAACGAAAACGCACCACCGCATCGGCGAGGTATGGCATCAATTCGGTCGCGATCTCGAAATTTTGGGACATCTTGCACACGGAGCATTTGCAGTTGGAGAAAGAATACCTGCAGAGGGTTGCGTAAGCATTTGCAAATCTATCGGGTATGGTCAATCAATGAACATTTTCCGCAATTGTTTTAAAGCAATCATCCGTCGATCCGACCTCGTGCTTCAAGAGTTCAGTCCACTCGCCATCGTTAAAATCAAAAAACTGTATGAAGCACTTGCCGGAGTCGTCGTCTGCCCACTGCGAGGTAAGAAGACGACTATCGACTTGGTATCGCAGGCTCAAATACATGTTGTTTTGGCCACCAACGGGAACTTTGAAAACTTCACCAGTGCGGCTGTTACCGAGGTAGGCAATCGAGCACCCGGTGCCACAGCCGATCTGGATTACGGCATACTCGCCGGCGAATGAGGGTTCGCCACCCATACCTTCGGTTATGCGTGTCCGGAAATTGCTGAACTCTCTGTCCCTGCCTGTGAAATCCGGGTAGTTCTTCGGCCCGGAATATTGGCGGAAGACTGGTAGCTGTCCAGGCTTGATGCGCGCCAATGAGATGGCGGCTTGCTTCGGTGCCATTGCCGGCGGGGACCAGGGAATCTCTCGATATCCGATGTCGAATATTCTTTTCGTACCTTGTCCTTTTTCCAGGTAGCTGCGCTTGAAAACACCAATCGTCCGAAGTTTGGCCGCTTCCGGAGAATTCTTGTAGGCGTTGACGCCGAAGGATGATTTCAGACGGGCGGCGTCGCCACCACTTATCGACGTCAGGAATGCCGCGACAGAGTCTGTTCCGCTGATGTCGAAGTAGCTGAAAACAGTGATAGAGTCTCCTAACAGGACGACTGGGGACTGAGAAGTATAGAGAATTCCCTTGGAACCCATTTGCGACCGGATTTCTTCCAAGGATGTCTTGCCGAAAGTCAAACCGCCGTAGCCGGCCAGAGGTCCGATGCCTACCCGAGGCCAGGTTGCTTGAAGCGCAACGATCCGGTGTGACTGTTCTTCGTAGGTGATGTTGAGGTCTGTTCTATCGGAGCCAAGATAGCTTTGGGTCGTGAATAAACCATCGCCTTTAGTTTGAACCGGATCACCCAACCGCTGCAGTACGCTCTTGTCGTCGCCGAGGTGAATCCCCTGGATCGACTGGGCGACAGCATCCGGCGCGACCGAAAGCATCGCGACCCACATGCTCAGTCTAATCGCCGAAAGTACCATCCAAGCGTCCTCTCCAGAGTAGGGTTGACAATCCTTTGTTTGTAGCCCGGAACCGGGACGGAGCGCTTGTGAACCCGTCTGTTATACCAAGCGAGGTCCACTGCGAGCCAAGGCCGAATCTTAACTTTGGATGTCGTCGCGATCTAGGGGACCTTCGTCATGCAAGAGATCATCCAACGGCTTCGCCACGGTTACATTGAACGAAACCTCGAAACTACCATCGACCACCACAATGTATTGCGATGATGTCCGGGCGGCTTCCAGCAGGCTCGCTAAGTCTGCCGACGCTTCATCAACCGTCCAATTACGCGCCATACCCAAACTCCTCCTATTTATGAATCACTATTTCTGACGTCTCGGATTTTAACGATGACCGGTCCTCACCGGCTAACGTCACGTGATTCGTACTTGAGGGGTCCATAGCAATGGGAAGCCTGATTTATTTAATGGATACTAATATTCTTAGCAATGCCGGTCTAAAGCGTCCACCTGTCGGTCTGCGATCATGGATGAAGACCATCGGTGCTAATTCCTTGGCACTTTCTTTTCCTGCAATATCAGAGTTGAGGAGGGGTGCCCATCTCGCTTCACAAGTTGATCCACAGAAAGCAGCGCGGTTGCATGGCTGGATCGACGATATCCTCTCCGTGAACTTCCGATTTGCAGAACTTACCTCGAAGTCGGCCGACCTCTACGCGCAGATGGCCAGTATTGGCCCGCTCCGTCATCTGTATGTACCCAGTCCCGAGCAGAAGAAAAACAAGATCGGACACGATCTCCTCTTTGCTGCGCTTTCGATCACACACCAGATGCCGATAGCGACCTTCAATGTGAAGGATTTTATCCTGGTCGACCGATACTTCCCTTTACCCGGCGTCTTCCACCCCGTCGACAACGAATGGTATGTTCGGCCCTCGTCGGGAGCGATACCTGAGACAGATGTTTCGCCATTTCCCGAGATGGTTTCTGAGGGGTTCGATTTCATGCGTCAGAGGAACGAGCTAGCGCGATAATAGAGCGTTTCCCACTTCGACCGCTGTCAGGCTACCATTCGTTAGAAGGATTTTGTGGAGATCGAGCAGAACGTCCCTGTGTTCCTGGAGGAGGGATTTCGCGCGCTGAAATTCAGTCTGAAGGGTCGCCTCGACAGATTTGGCGAGCCCCTTTCGGGTATGACGGATTTTCGCCAGGGCCTCCGGGCTATTGCCCGGTTCGACAGACAGGGTCTTCCCCAATCCCCAGGTGACTTCCGCCATCGTCGCGAGATCGGTAGCCCTGTTAAGGTCTGCCTTTGGATCGCCGCCCACGCCGTCACCGTATTCGCCGAACAGCAACTCTTCCGCTGCGATGCCGCCGAGCAACATGGTAATCTTGTCCCGGCAGCGGGTTCTGGTCATCCGACTGAACGGCTCTTTTTCGAACACCGTGGCACCGAGAAATAGCGAACTTCCGATTTGAACAGTTCGCTTGATCGAGACCGAGACTAGCGGCTCGGTTTCGAGCAGTACCGATAGGATTGAATGGCCCAGTTCATGCGCCGCGGCGCGACGTTGGACAGATTTTGGAACCGGGGTGAGGGGTGGCATAACCCCGACGAGATCGGCGAGCTCCAAGGGTCGCTTTGCCCTCCGGGCGAGGCGTCGCGCTTCGCGAACGCACCGCTCGATGTCAGCTCCGGACCATCCTTCGCTTTCGGAACCCACCCCCTCCAAGGCGTCGGCGGCGAGGCAGCCGCGAAGATGGAACCGGAAGATGTTTTCCCGCGTGGCTTTGTCTGGAAGAGGGATTGCGAAGTGGCGCTCGAGGCGGCCTGCCCTCAGTAGCGCGGGGTCGATGATGTCCGGATAGTTCGTCGCGCCGATCACGATAACGCCTTCGTGCGACTGTGCGCCGTCCAGCAGTTCCAGAAGAGCATTGATGACCTGGCGATTATAATTGTCGCCGTGATCGGTACCGTCGCTTCGGCTTGTGAAGCTGTCGAATTCGTCGATCAGCAGAATGGAAGGCGCTTGCTCCGCCGCTTCGGCAAAGGTCGCTCTCATCGCCTTCAACATATCGCCGAGATGCCCCGTGGCTTGCCATCGAGCTGCCGATCCGAGGATCAGTTGCGAGCCACAGGTTTTCGCCAAGGCAGTGGCAAATGATGTTTTTCCCGATCCCGGAGGGCCGGACAAAAGAATGCCGCAGTCGATATCCTCCCAGGCAAGTTTACCCTTCTTCCAAAGCGCCAGGTCTTCGGCAAGTTCGATACCCCATGTCTTCGCATCCCCATAACCGGAGAGGTCTTGGAGCAGCGGGCCTGACGGCATAGGATCGGACCGATGGTCCTCCTTGTCGATATGTGGGTGCCGGCGCAGACGCTTGACAGCCATCGCCACGGATCGTCCACGCCGCCAACCGAGCGCAACTCTTGCAGGGGATTGGTCAGCCAGATAGACGGCATCCGCGTCTGTCACGTTTCCAAGGCCCATACGACGCGCGGCGATCCGATAATCCTTGGCCGACGGTGGAGGCAGATCAGCGATGACGTCGGCAACAATGCGGATGTCGTTCGACAGCAATTCCCGGCTTTCAAGCAGAAGGATCGCGCGGGTCAGGTCCCTGAGCTTTTTAAGTCCCGTGAACTCGTCGACAAGTTCCTTTCGCTCGTTGACTGTCAGAACATGGTTGCTTCCATATTCGTCTCTATTTCCGGCGATACCATCGAGCAGCCATTTCGCTGCCGTGCGATAGGCTCTAATGTCCGACTTCGGTGGAACGACGAACGCTGCCACGAATGAGGGCCGTTTTTTCAGGAAGTGTCGGATCGCTCGCGACATCGAGATGATCGCAAGATGCGTTGGCAGGGTTAGGTCATGTGTCGGCCGGTGGAACCGGTCATAATTGACGTACGGGATATCGAAGGACATGGAAGCCTCGTAAGACGGATGTTAATGGCGACGGCGAAAGGCTGTCAGCCCCTTATCCTTCTCACCACCGTTTCCGGGCTGATAAGCTCCATATCCAGGTCGACCTCGACAAACCCGCGAAGGATCATTTGCGCCAACCCGGCAACCGGTCTCGTTTCAGTGAAGGCCGTCAAGCATTCGGCGACGGTGAGGTTTCCGTTTTCCTCCAAGGCTGCCAGCAATCTCAGCCGATCGCCAAGCGCCAATGCGGAACCGCCATATCGCAAGAGGTCCTTGGCATTCTGTAGACGCGCTCCGTCATAGATTTCTTCGGCGATAAGACGCCGATATCTGATGCCATGGGTCTCTGCGATGGCTTCGATCTTCCCTGAATCTACGGGCATGATCCTGTCGGACGCATCGAAGAGAAGAAGACCACCGTCCTCGTTCAGGACGCCGAAATCGGGAACATGGACAACTCCGCCGTAATCCAGCGGCATCGGCATGCAGTGCCACGACGAAATGGACGGGTTGACGTCAAACAGACATGCTACGTCGCGCGCCGTCTGTGATCGGAATACGGAAGGGCCATCACATTTGACTGTCGCAGTGGGATGAAATGTGCGGATAGATGCCGATTGACGGCTTGCGCGAAGCGACTTCGCTTGCTGTGCGATACCCATTTGAAACCCCGATAAAATACGGCTGAGCTGCGCCGCGGTTATCGCGGCGGACACGGATCAGCGTATTCGTATGAGGCGGGTCTGATTTTGCATGCGTGAACATTTAGTGAACAAATTTCAGATCGTCAATAGCGTGGCCTCAATATTCCGTGATCCTATTGGAAAAGCTGCAACATCACTGACGAGGCCGAGTTGGCGATCTGCAAAGAATTGGTCGCCAACTGTCTTTGAGTTTCCAGCGCCTTGAGCCGCGCCGACGTCTCCTCCATGTCGGCGTCCACCAACCGGCTGACACCCGTGTTCACCGCGTCGATGCGCTTTCGCCCGTTTTCCTCGTACAGATCGAGCGACTGTTGCAACGACCCTACCAAGGCCATCTTAGAGGTTAGACCATCGAGCTTTTCGTCGATCCGATTGACCAGTCCATCGTAAAGCTCCTTTCGGTCGGCCCCGAACCTCACGACATGGTTCTCGATCCGCTGGAACATGAAGACTTCATCGAGTGGAACGGACTCCGGATCGCCTGTTGTCGGGTTCAACACACCTGAGAAATTGAACCAATGGACTGACGTCGGAGTGGAACTGCTTTTCACGAGGATCAAGTCGTTTCCGTCCAACAACGTTTCCTCGGGATTGTATTCTTCCGGGTAGGTCGTCGGATAGCTCCCGAAATCGTCGTTCAGGACAAGGGTGTCCATCGCCTTCACGTCCAGGGTCTGGACCCTCCCGTCGACGAAACCCGTCACGAAATTGAATTCCTGCTGGCTGGCCTTCACGTCGCCGTTCTTGGGGTGGTAGAGAAGATTAACCCCCGCGAACGACGACGAAAGGATGGAGTTTCTGGCCTGATCCAACAACTCCTGAACCCTCAATTCCATCTCGTGGACATCGGACTTGGCGAATTCCGGATCGGGATAGAATGCGGGTATGACCGCTTCCGACGTAGGCGCATGCTGCATGCTGCTTGCGGTTATGGCGATGTTGCGTATTTCGACGAAGGCATCCCTGACGTTCTGCAAACCCGCATAGGCCGTATCCACAACGCCCTTCGCAAGGCCGACGCTTTCGGTCGCTGCCTCCATGGCCTTCGTATCCGAGCGCATCTTCGTCGATATGGACCAGTAGGCAACGTCATCGGAGGCCTTGGCCACCCTTAGACCCGAAGACATCTTATCGGACGCAGTCCCAAGTTGCGAACCGATCGAGCGCAGCGTCGTCAACGCCGCCATCGCCGAAACATTTGTTAAGATGCTGGTCATACATTATCCGGATTTGCAATCGGCACGGCGAATCCATCAATTCGCTTCAACGAAAGATTTCGGATATTCGCGTTAACAACCGCCGCAAAATGGGAGGGTAGAATTACCCTTCTTGTTTGAAGGATGGCCTAGTTATTCGCAGGCGCTACCTGATTTTGGCAATCGATAGGAGTACGCATGGAAAAGTAAGAAGCGCACCTATCGCCTTTGGCCAGTAGCAATCCGATGCTATCCGGTTTTCGCCGGCAACGGTAATTGAGGCCGACGAGAAGCGACGGCGTTGCGCTTGCAAAACAGTCGTTAATTCGGTTCCCGAACCGTCCTGGAATCTGTCGTTCGCTGCATCCCAGAGAACGGCAGCAATGCCCAGAGAGATGCCGGTCGGTGTGCCGCCCTGAAAGTGAAGGACAGCGCATGGACTAAGCATTGCTCCTGAAACGGTTGGCAGCACCTCAATCAAACCCACCGATGCTGAAGCCAGTCCTTGGCCGACAGCAGGCGCTCGGAAACTTCGTCCATACCGAGTAATCTGATCCCTCAACGCACCCGACATGGAGACTGAGGCAAAGTGTGTCCGGTCTGGCTGCCGATTTTCGTGGGGTTTTGCTACTATGTGAATATACACTGGGCCTTGACATCAGCCAGAACTCGTGTGGACTATTGCGTAGTATTGCTTCGTCCTAAGCCCGTTCAGGCTTATCTTCTTAAATCAAGAAAGGAGAGCATCCGTGGCACTTAAACCAGGTCCAAAGCCGATAGCGAAATCCACAGGGAAGCCGGATCAGCGCCGTCGTGATAACAAGAGTACACCAGGGAATACACCGTCCCTCAAACCTAGCAAGCCCGCCAAGTAAGGCGCATTAAAGAGGGCTCTTGCTGATTGGCGCTTCTACCCCGGTATTAAGTTGAGCCTGTGCGACATACCGCGCGGACTCGGTACCTGTAGGGCGTTGGATGTTGGCTTTCTCGAGTTCGGCATGTCGGTTAGCCCGATATCCGCCTCGCATGGGACTTGCCCCGCAAAGAGCGAATGTCCGCTGTTGGCGCATTAGTCAGCCCCAAGCGCTTGTCCGGCTTGTGGTGGAGGTCCTACCACAGCATCGATGAAGGGGGCTTTGTCAGCTAGGTATTCTTTGATGCCGCTCTCGTTCCTCGCCTCAAGTTCCAACTTCAGACTCTGATACTCGTGCCGTAATTCTTCGTCCTCCCGAAGCATGTCGCGAAAGCGCAGCATCCTGGGAACCTGCCAATGCCCTGGCCGACACACATGAACCTTATGGGTCCGGACGCGTCCAACATCACGTCGGTAAAACATGTGCCCAGACGAGAGATTCTTGCCTCGCACGTATCCAAGCAAAGCCATCTCCTGATCAATCCGATCTTCATCTTGATGATTTGACACTACCAGGATGTCGATTTCTGGCTTCGCGGCAAGTCCAGCGACCGCAGTGCTTCCGACATGTTCGATGTCCACCACACGCGGTGCAAATACGCTTCTTATGCGAACCTTTTCAGCATCGAAAAGGCTTGGCCATCGATCATCGTAAGGTCTAATTTTACTGGTCAACGCCATTGTAGCCATCCGTAGTCGGTCAGAGACTACTGCGCGTTAGCATCGTCTTACAGGCTGCTCTCATCGCGAATTGGAAGACGCTCTTGCCCCGACGCGGTCATCTGCACCAATCAGCTTACAACATTTTTTTTATTACGTGCCACGCTTTCTGGCCGAGTTCCGCATCGGCTTCGTCAGTCCCGCCGTGTGAATGTAGACTGGATCGTTGAGTTAACTCACCGGGGAATAGTATTCGGTGACCAGCATCTTGATCGAAAATGAGTGTCGCCGACTTTCCGTGCGCCTGTCGCGATTGAACGATCTCACGGGCGAAATGGTCGGATGGCCAGAGCGCATCGTCGCCACCCGCCACGAGGATCAGCTCGGCGACGGACAGTTCGACTGGAATTCTTGCGCGCTCGTTTGTTTGGACGTCGTTGGCGAGACATTTCTCGAAAAATGAACGATAGGAGATCAGGCCATCTCTGTAGTTTTTCTGCCAACTCAGGTCGGACGGAATGAAGTCTAATGGAGTACCTTTTAACGACCAAGATGATCGTTCGGGCCAGGCTATACCGTCAACACCTTCACCAATGTTACCCCAAACCACGGACGTTGGGCTAATTGCAACCACGGCTTTGATGCGCTGATCAATGGTTGATGCAAGGAGGGCCGCTTCAGCGCCCTTTGATGTTCCGACAACAATGATGCGGTCACATCCCCTCGACGTTAGGAGGTCCGTTGCATCAATGAAAGTCTCAAGCGGGATTTCGCAAATTCCTGGCGACTGACTGGGTCCTCCGAACCATTGCAACGCCAACGCATGTGCCCCGGCTTGTGCAAATAAACCAGCCCTCGGGATGTCAACTCTCCCACTGGAGCCGCCTAGAACGAGTACTCCCGTCCTGCTGTGTGCAGCGCCGGGAAGGAGAGACCCTCTAACTTTACCGTTCAAGTTCTCAACGTCGTAGGCGAACATCTTTGCCTTAGATCAGTGGCCGATCTGGTGGATCAAGCGCCTGTGCGGTCCACATGTCAACGGCCGCTTTTGGCGCGAAGCGGACATTCCCAAAACAAGTCCGGGAAGTCTACATTAGCAATATTGACATAAACTGAGGGGATTTATTAGTTTCCGTCCACGGTGGGAGGCCACAGATTCTTTCATCTTGGCCGATTTTTGGCTCTCCGTGCGGGCTTCTCGGGCTGAGGATGTAAGTCTAACCTTTGTGCTTTGCTGAGAACTGCGTTTCGGCTGAACCCAAGAATTCTTCCGATCTCAGCGGCCGAAAATTCAAACTCCCATAGCATTTTAAGTACGCGAGACGTGTTATCGTTCCACTTCCCTTCGTCGGGCGTTGAGCGCGGAAAGATCACAGGAATTTGTCGTTTCGCTATTCCTTCCCTGACCGGGGTGAGGCCGAACGCATCCATGATTGCGCTTTGGTTCCGGCAGGTTATCGCGAGTTGGTAGAACATGAACGGCCAGGGCATAAAGATGCTGGCGTTTTCATGAAAAAACGAACGAAGGCCGTCCAAGTCCGTAACAATTGGTGTTTGCTTGGGGAGCATAATACCAAATTGGACTTCGCTGCCAACTTCAAAAGTAGCGTTTGAGAGTATGTCGACACGATACCCACCGATCTGATCGCCGACAAACTCAAATGAGTCAATCCGATGCCTGTTCTGAAAGCTTTGGATGAAGCAGCGCTTTCCTTCGGCGTTGCGAAACAACGGTGTACACAGGCTTGGGGCATCGTCGGTGGCACACAACACGCCGATCAAAGAAAACGTCCCGCCGTCTTCAGACATGATGACCAAAGTCCCGTAGCAATTGCTTAGCGGCCCCGGCTAGAACACCAAAAGACTGCTTGGGGTTCCACACATCGATCGAATAGCTCCGGATATCAACACCTTGCTTCGCGATAAAATCTCGGAAAAATGGCGAGTCCATGTACTGCATCGGGACGATCATTCCTTTGAGCAGCCCCGCGGAAAACGGCACCGTCTGACCCGCTTGCACCTCAATTGTTACTCGGCGCTCATCCGCTAGGGTACCGACGTGTGCATTGGTCATTTCGACAAACGCCTTGCTCTCATAGTCTAGTGGATCAATTGGCCGGTTATTCACGTTCCCTTCGAGATAGGCTCGATTGGTGTTAAAGAACTTCAGAACAATATCGGCAATGCGACGGCTTTCCGGCTCAATCTCAAAGTCCGCCAACACGGTTTTGTCGTCCATGAATTTTCTTAGCAATCCATGATGCATAGCGCCGCTATCGAAGGGATAGATGCGCTTTATATCCGGCAGCAATTCGAGATCAAAGACGAAACAAACTGGATAAAGATTCAGCTGCTTGGTCGATTCGTCTGCCAATGCGTATTTGTACGCGGCTCGACCGTAGAACAGATAGGTGATCTGTTCGTTGAAGACCTCGCAGGAATCGTTCGTTTCCAATGCCCCCGCGCGCATGTGCTTTCTGGCGAAATGGCCATCGCACGTGTGGAATAGGGGAAGAAACGAGAAAGTCTCGTTAGCCTTTGGAATTTGTTCGGAGAATATGCTCATCGGTGACCGGAAATTGAACCCATTTCGGTGATACTAAAACAGTCAATGATCAGCGTCTAGGCCCGCCAAACTCTGCTCGTCACTAGACTCCAAACGTCCGCAGTCCGCTCCAGGCCCCAACTCTGGCCCTGTGCTTCGTTCCGAACGAGGGGCAGGGTCTAGGCAGTCCAGAAGCCCCCAAACGACCATAAAGATGTCCGGCATTAGGTAGCAAAAACCACCAAAAGTGGCTTACGCCTCCACATTGAAACAGGAAAAGCATTCCATAATGGAGACATTGATCGGCGCAGTGACAGCGTCGTGAAGCAGCTTTTACTGCTTGGTCCTCAAAAGGCCAGAAGCGCTCGTGTTCCCGCTATTTGAAACAATGCCAAGGCGCTAGGTCCCTAGTCCCGGTTGTCCGCAGAAAGCACTTTTTTGAGGAAAAAACGTCGTGGCGTATGGGCGTCCCCCTCCAGTTCCCCAAACTGTTCATAACCAAGCTTTATGTAGAACGGTCTTGCTTGAAAGTCGTAGGTGTCCAGATAGATGCCCAGATATCCCCGTTCGCGGGCAATGCGCTCCGCTTCTTCCATTAGTCGACGACCAAGACCCTTTCCTCGGAGTGCGTCAGACACAACTAAATACTTGACGAATAACCAATTGAGTTCATCGCGCGCATATAGGCCGCCGACGATCTCCGCAGTCTCTGGATGCCTCAGGACTATGCCAAGATGAGGCCGTTCCGCTATGGTCGCAGTGTGGTGGCTATTGAAGTCCAATTGTCGAGGTAGCCCGCAAGGTCAGCAGTAGTTTCTCTGGTATTGAAGCTAATCGGCGGATGAACCACAATGCCGCCCATCGCCTTCGCACCAAGATCGAAAGCGGTGGTATTTCGTCATCCGGTATCATCAACGATCAGGCCGATGCGTTTGCCACTCAAAGTTGCGGCATAGTGTGGGTCTCCCAATCGGCGGCGAGCTGTTCAGCTCTCTCGAGCAGGGTCGTAACGGTATCGATGGGAAGAGAATTGAATTCGAGAAAATCTCTGTTGGCTTGAAAACTCATATGACACCGATTTCGAGCTTGATACGGTTGCCGGCAAAATTGCCGACGAAGCGGTCGCTCCCAAAGTATTCGGTTTCGCCGTTTCTGCAATGTCGGCTTCCGGCGCTTTTGCGCCCTGATGGTCGGCGGCCCAAAGCGTTCTTTCTTTACCCAATGGCTGTGGCGAAGACCGTAAGCTGTACCCAACGGTGTTAAGGAAGCAGCGTCAGGTCTTTTTCAAATCGGTGGGTCAGCACAAAGAACCTTTCATTGCTGGTCTTTGGAGTCCAAAGCGCACCTTCGTATGAATAAGATAAGTCCCACCCCTCCCGCGCATAAAACCGCTCCGCCCGGATGTTGCCGCCCGTACAGAGCAGCATCGCTCTTTCGATCCCGGCCTCACGCAGACGCTTTTCACCGAACGAAAGTAATGCCTGGGCTACACCGGTGCCTCGACCACGGTTACTGACATAGAGTTTGACGACCTCAGGTCCGCTCACGGAGACGAACCCGACTGCGCCCACGTCGTCTGATGCGATGAAGAATGCGTCCTCTGCCTCCTTCAGCCAGAGACTGAAATGGTCCTTAGACCGATACCGTAGCACACCATCGGGCACGAGGTTTGCATGGGCATCATGCCATCCTTGGTGCCAGAGCTTGACGATATCCTCACGATCAGCGGTATCCGCCGGACGAATGTCGAACATGTGTTTACTCTCTGTGTTTTTCGGTACGTCAGAATACGAAGGTCTACGGCTGCAGCAGCGTGCGCTGTTGGTGCAAAGCGAGGACGCCATTGGCCCAAGTCATTCATCAACCCATCGCGGAAATTCGGTTGTCCTTTATCCAGCGGATCACCGCATCTGCATTCTTTTCGGGCGGATGTACGGGATAGAAGACGTGTTTTATAACACCTGCTTCGACGATCATCGTCAGCCTTTTGAGTAGAGTCATGCCCCCGGCTTGGAACGTCGGTAAGTTGAGGGCCGACGCGAGAAGGAGCGAGTGATCGGAGAGAAGCGGAAACGGGAGGTGAAGCCGTTTCGCAGCCTCGCGTTGGTATTCTGTTGTCTGGGTCGAAAGACCAAATAAACGGCTCGCTCCCAGCTCTTCTAATTCTGCGAAATGATCCCGGAACGCGCAGGATTGAGGTGTGCATCCTCTCGCGCCTCGGATTACATCCCACCCGTCAATAGCTTTGCCTTCGGGTGGGCTTGTCCGAGGATAAGCGTAGACGACAGATAGGCCGGAACTGCATAGGCTCACGGTGGTCCCATCCGTAGCCTGCAAAGCGATGCTGGGCACTTCCATGCCAAGCAGATGCGCAGCCGCTCCGTCGTCTGGAGGAACCAAACATGCTCTCGCGTCCCCGAATTCATTCATTGTGTCTCTTACTTCGTTATACATGCCCTAAGCAGCGGCTGACGCTAGACAATTATCATGCCACTGCAATGTCTGCTATTGCGCTAAGTCGACCGCGGCATCTGGTCTTCAGCAGGAATACAGCGACTGTTCCCACTGCTTGAGAATACGAGTGCAGCGAACGTTAATTCGCCGAGGGCGGCTTGCGACTAACTACCGGGGCAAGCAGCTGTAGTTCATTGGTCATGACGCCTCCAGACCAATCAGTCGGAAGTGACTTGAGTTCTTCGACCGTATCGACACCGGTCGAGTAGTCACCGCCGTTGTAAGGCCCGATGATAAACACCTCGCTGCCGGCGGCGCGAAACCTGTCGAGCATGCGATTGGGCCAGCCCCACATCTTCGGTGCCAGATTGATGGGCAAGTAAACCACGCCATTTGAACATGAGGATGGCACGATCCCAGACCAGCCCCATTTGGAATAGTCCTTTAGACAGGCGATGGCCGAAACCCGCGTTGTCGTTTTCAGCCTCGGCATAAGTTGCTTGAGAACCACCGTCGGCCTCTCGCCACCATAGACGAACAGTTTATCGGTGACGCTCGACGGGAAAGACTTGAGATAAGCGGCGAGAAGCTCACCCTCCTTCGGCGAGTTGCTCTTGATGTTGATCAGAAAGCCTTTGCCTGGGAATGTGTCGAGTACCTCTCGAAGCGTCGGCATGAGGCCGACTCCTTTCCCACGGAACGGAAACGTTTTGCCTCCATCGGAGGTATAGCCGTAGCCGACGTCGAGGTTACGCAGTTCTGCCATCGAATGCTCACGCGTTACGCCATGACCGTCCGTACGACAGTCGAGAGTCCAGTCATGAAACACCGCGAATTCACCATCCGTAGTCGGATGAATATCGAACTCAACCGCATCAGCGCCTGCTTCGAAACTGGCTTTCATCGAGGCCAGGGTATTTTCGATGAAGACATCTCCAGAGGGCAGCATACGAGTGGCAGTGCAGGTGTCGGCTTTAACCCCTTTCATATCGTATCTTGGCGCAATTCCGCGATGGGCGAGAAGGGTCATCGAGCCCGTAGGGCGTGCTGCAAGCAGATTTGTATTAAGAAGGAACAGGGCCGCCGCAATTACCGCAACAACGATCAGACCATAAATTGAAGCTTTCCAAAATCTCTTTGCCATACTGGTACCCTCAAAAGGCGCAAGCTCCCGAGTGATAGCGACAGATTTGAGGCGGCGAAACTCTTGACCGCTTTTGTCCCATCCCCAGCAATGTCGTTCGTGCGGTCTGGGTTTATGATCAAGTTAACCTATCCAGGCCTCTGCGCACCGTCCGGGGATGGACGCGGTAATCTTTGGCAAGGTCTCTGATCGACATTCCCGAATTCAGAGCGAGGAGGATTTCCTCGCATTGGACGTTTGTCAACGCAGGGCGTCGTCCGGGAACACTTCCTCGCTCCTTGGCAGCCGCAATGCCCGCAATCGTCCTCTCGCGTATGAGGGATTTCTCGAATTCGGCGAGCGCCGCAAGGATGTGGAATATCAACTGGCCACCGGCCGATGAAGTGTCGATGCTTTCTGTAAGCGAGATGAAACCGATCCCGCGCCGTTTCAAAGTTTCGACTAGAGAGATCAGATGGGCAATCGACCGCCCCAAACGATCAAGCCTCCACACGATCAGTATATCTCCGCGTCGAAGGGCTCTCAGCATCGACGATAGCCCGCCACGATGTTCATGGCTTCCCGAAATGCCGTGGTCTTCGAATATCCGATCGCAGCCCGCCAGTCGCAGAGCGTTTTTCTGCAGGTCGAGGTGTTGGTCAACGGTCGAGACCCGCGCGTAACCGATCCTTGCCATGTTGCTGCTGAAGCCTTCCATTTCATTGTAGCGGGTTACGACTTGACAGAAACGAACGGTTTCGCGGAGGCGGCATTCGACTTCCCTGTCAGGTCTCGAGTTCAACGATGAGAGGCATTCCCGCGTACGACGACTACCTCCGGTCCGTCGTGACAAAACCGTTCGTTTCTGTCTTTCCGGATTTCCTTCGCTTGAGACCGAACGCATCATTCGCAGACCTCGCAAGACGGCTGACCGATGCCTGGCTGTCAGCATCCACGGGTCCGGGGTCTCCAATGGCAATCTGTCGGCGGGTAGAGGACCTCCTGAAAATCAACATGGTGCTGGTGTCGATACGAACGGCTGCGATGCCGTCGAATTGGAACGTGGAGTTCCTCAGCAAATACGGGATTCCCACTGGAGCCGTGGACGTGGAACGCCTTCAAGTTTCCGGTCTTCTCGGAAAATCTCTAGACATGGGTCTTCTCAAGTCAGGCCTCGTGGAGGTCTGCGAAAAGGTGATGGCTGGCGGACGACCATTAATCGGAAGGATCGACCATACGATCGAGAATGCCACGCTGGCGGCCAGTGGCATCATCTTGCCCGACCCGACAGAAGAGAGAGCGTGGTGCGTCATTCTCGGCGAAGTGCATTCCATCACGATGGTTCCTCGTGATACGCGCTTCGATGACGTCGACCTGTCAGTTCTTCAATTGCTCCGCGAAGGAAAGACGGCGCGCGAGATCGGCAGCTTGCTCGACCTGTCTCCGAGGACGGTTGAACACAGGATAGAGAGGATCAAGATTAGGGTAGGCGTGACGTCCGTTACAGCCTTGGCCGCGATAAGGTCGTAATCTCGATCCGTCGGATGATTAGGTCATTGTAAATGGCGGGGATGAGGCTGGAATTCGAATGCACCGACAATTCCAGATGCGGTTTCTGCGCGGACCTTCGTACTGTCCGGATTACTCCGGCGTCGCGTGGGCTTTAGGATTAGCTGGCTTTCGATAGGAACGCGCCGCGCTTCACGGCGAGACGACTGATTTCCAGAGATCGCAATAGACGCGGATTCCCCGAACTGGGAAATATGATCATGTCGACCCACTGCGGTCCAAGACCTTACGGTTGACAGCGATAGGCTGGTAGCGGCGTCCAAACCGAACCCGAACCCGGAGCGGAAAGTTCGTCCATGAGCGTCATATGGCCGACTACCCAGGGTGATATTCGTAAGCTTGGCTTCACTAAATGGTGGTTGCATGTTAACTTGCGACCCACCGGGACATTCCGTAAATGCGCAGACATTTTTTTCGGTCGGGGGATACGAATGCGTCTGATTATCGGTTTGACTGCCACATTGTTGATGGTGAGCGCTGCAATTGCGCAGCCGATCACCATAGTTTCCTACAATGCGGAAAACATGTTTGACACGGAGGATGATCCATCCAATCCGCGTGATGACACCTACCTGCCGCTGACCGTGAAAGAGCAAAACCGGCATGCTCACGACACTCAATGCGAGACGTATAACGGACCAACTGGCTTCTACACGAACGAATGTAAGACGCTCAATTGGGACAGCGCGACATATACGACGAAGCTCAAGCGATATGCCGACGTCCTTAAAGCCATGCCGGTGCTACCGGATGTGGTTGTTGTGCCGGAGACTGAAAACAAGAAAGTGCTGGATGACCTTATATCGCAGAACCTACCGAACTCGGGGTACACGTCTGTCCAGCTCGATACGAGCGACAAGCCCGACAGCCGCGGGATCGACGTTGGTCTCCTAACGCGGCTTCCGATCCTCGGCGCGCCGACCGCGCATGTCATCGACTTCGGTGGAGCCTCGGAAAAGTGTGGAAAGACACGCGATATCCTCCAAGTGACCGTGCAATTGCCTGACAGCGCGGAACTGACGGTTTTTGGCGTTCACTTTCCGTCTGGCGCGAGTCCTTTCGAATGTCGTGTCCGTGCACTCAAGCGGGTGAGCGAACTTTCCGCCGCGCTTCCGGAAGGTAGTCTTGCTATTGCGGCGGGGGATTTCAACGTCAACTGCAACGAAGCGCCAACGGAAGGTTTCGCCCGCATCTTGCAACGGCGAAACTGGTATGTTTCGCCACTCGCCACGCATGGATGCAACGCGCCGGGGTCAAGCAAATTCGTCGATCGCATCATGGACAATTGGAACACATGGTCCTTTTTGGATATGATCCTGGTGTCCTCGGAACTGAGTGTGACACGTCCTTCGAACAAGAACTGGTTCGCCGATCTCGGCAGCTTCGGCACTCTGGTGGTGCATCCGGAGCAGATTGCGGTCGACGACGCCGACAAGGGTTTCGTCGAGCCGAGGCGGTTCGATCCGAAGACCGGTCGAGGCGTCAGTGACCATTGGCCAGTGATGATTAGATTGTTGCCGCGCAGAAATTAAGTGTCGATCCTATGGCATGAGGTGGAACGACAAGTCTTTTTAAACATCGCGGATCGATCTGTCTGGAGGAATTTCTGTTTTTATCCAATTTGTCTGAAATATTTGTGATTAAGTGCTAGGTAGAAAATCAAATATCTATAATATAGTATAATTATTCTCTGTTCAATATCTGGTTGGCATTTCAATATTGCCAATCTCAACATTCTTTGATCGCTTTGTGAACGTCGGGACTTGAATTTTACTGTCGAACAGTAGGGGAACCCATGTCGTTAAGAGTAGTGGCTGCATCGCTGATGTCAGCGTTTATGGTTTTAAGCAATGTACGTGCCGAAGCAGCAGAGCGGACCGCACAAGGTTGGACCCACTCCCAGCGCGACGGATGGTATTGGGGCAGCCAGGGATCGCGTCTGTTGCCGGAAAAGTGGTTCTTAGCACTTGAGCGTGCAGGCAGTGATGAGAAATTTTCAGACGTGGGGTTTTTGGCAACCTTTGGCTATCTTCCGCCGCCCGTTGGCAAGGGCCGCTACCCTGTCGGATTCGGTGTTGACAGACAACCGGATAACGATTTTGAGGTCACAAAACTTCGCTGGTATGCGAACCAGTCCGGCGGTAGCCGTTCCGAACCTTGGGTTGGGATGAACTGCTCCGCCTGCCATACCGGACAGCTTACTTACAAGGGGTCATCCATACGTGTCGATGGCGCGCCAAGCTTGACGGACTTTCAGTCCTTCATCGAGGCCTTGGATGCGTCGATGAGGGAAACCAGGGCAGATAATGCCAAATGGAAAAGGTTCGCAAAGAGTGTTCTTGGTAAAAGGAATACTCCCGCCAACAGGAAGCTTCTCGAGGTAGCTTTCGACAAGATGCTGGAGTGGCAACAGAAGACAGAGCGTCTAAACGCCAGCCCCTTGCGGTACGGCTACGGTCGGGTCGACGCGTTCGGGCACATATTCAACAAGATCGCGATGTTTGCGGGATCGGGAAATCTTGTAAATAATCCGTCTGACGCACCGGTCAGCATCCCCTTTCTCTGGAACATCCATCGACAGACAAATGTCCAATGGAACGGCGTCGCGCAAAACAGCAAGGTAAGGGTGGGAGCCAATTATGTCGACTACGGAGCGATGGGTCGCAACGCCGGGGAGGTACTCGGTGTCTTCGGCGAAGTGGTTATCAAGCCGCAAGACAATTTATTGGGACAGCTCGAAGGGTACGTTTCGAGTGTCGACTTGAGAAACCAGGACCGGATGGAGACGTTGGTGGAAATACTCCAGCCTCCACGATGGCCGTCGGTTTTCCCTCCAATCAACAAGAATCTCGCAAACACAGGTCGTGCCATCTTTGAACAACAATGTTCTAGCTGTCACTACGATACGAGTAAAACCGAAGCCACCGATACGTTGCATGTTCTCTCTTCGATGGACCCCAAGGATCGGACTGACATCTGGATGGCGTGTAATGCTTTCGCCTCCGTGATGCCTTCGGGGCTTCTCGCGCCATCTAAGCCGACTTCCTACGTCTTCGTTCGCGACGGCCTTAGTGAAACTGTCAAAGGCGCGCTGATCGGCCGAAAAAGAGAATTAGCCAGCGTTGCTCTCGGAAAGATTTTCGGTGGAGATTCAGCCCCGCCGGTCATCTACGACGGAACATGGTTAAATAATCGGATTAGTTCCAAGGAACAACGCAGGAGATTGTGCGAGAACTCCAATGATAATCTCATTCGGTACAAAGCGCGTCCGCTTGACGGCATCTGGGCGACCGCTCCGTATCTACATAACGGGTCTGTTCCGACCCTTTTTGACTTGCTTCTTCCCGCCAAGGATAGGCCTTCCACTTTCAAGATCGGAGGGAGGGAATATGATCCGAAAACGGTCGGGTTCACAAAAGACCAAGTGAGTACGAATACGTTCTCCTACATTACAAAGACTGGTGATGGGAAACCAGTTGATGGCAACAGTAACGTTGGACACGAGTATGGCGCTTCCGCGCTGACTGATGCTGAACGGTGGGCACTTGTAGAATATCTAAAGTCGCTGTGAGGTCGAAGGATGACGGTTCAATTCACCGATGCCAGAGCGGGTGCTACCAACCTTTATTATAAGCCCATGGATCGTGGCGACTGAAACCTTTTGCATGATGATGCCAGTGTCATAGGTCTCGGCGGATGCGTTGTCGGGAGCCCATCGCTTTGATCTGCGGAGAGCGTCGCTGTTGGCACAACGCAGACGCTCCACGTGCGTCTGGCCTACGGTGGTTATCTCTTCCATCAGGGCTTCAAATGTACCGTTTTAAGATATGAATTTTTTGATTGAAGCCATCGCGAATTTAAACTAGCACGAGTATATGAACTCGGCCTCTGTTTCTGTCCTATCGGCTAGGCGTGGACTTCAGCTGCCAAGCCAAGTCCGTTTTGGGGGGTATGATGAGGCTAGTCTACATAAATCACGCATGGATGACGAATTACAAGGGACCCGCTGGCGACAAGGCCGAGGGTAACTTCGGTTTTTTGAAAACGACTGGCGTCGCCCATGAGTCTTGGAACTTCGATCAGTTGAATAACCGAGTTTACGGTTATGTACCACGTTCCGCAAAGATCGATATTGAGAGGCTAGGCGCTCAAAAGGGCGACACCAAAGTCGACGACATTACAGTTGTCTGGATCGCCCGAAATCCACGAACTAAAAAGACCGTCATAATTGGTTGGTATTCGAGCGCCCGCATATATCGTGCCGCCGACCATTTGCAATTCGAGCGCGCTCCTGGTTTTCCTGTGGGGTACCAAATAGACGCCCCTGCCGCCAAAGCCGTGCTGCTGCCCGTCGATGCCCGATCGTATGAAATTCCGACTGCGAAGAGTCCCGGTAACCTCGGTCAGAGCCCTGTTTGGTACGGGAAAAGTGAGGAATTCAACAAAAAGACTTTGGATTATATCGCTCAACATGGACACCGTCGCAAACAGCTGACAAGGTCGCCGCGGCAGACTGATCCCGAACTGCGCCGAAAAGTCGAGCAGGCGGCAATCAACCACGCCATCGCTTACTTCACATCTGACGAAGGCGGTTCTCACGACGTGAAATCCGTAGAGAAAGACGGCGTTGGCTGGGATTTGGAGGCGTTCGCGGACGGAGGGAGCGTTCTGAAAGTTGAGGTCAAAGGGCTTTCTGGTAAGGACCTCATAGTTGAACTGACGCCTAATGAGTACTCGAAGATGATCTCGGTCGAACATAGGCAGGACTATATCGTCTATGTGGTCCCGGAGGCACTGTCATCTGCTCCCAAGTCCTTTATCTTCCGGCACGATGCGATCTCGTCAAAAGGAAAAGACTTGGTTTGGATGACGAGTGATGGTCAACGTCTCCAAATATTGCCCCTTATCGCAGCACGGCTAAAAATTGCATCTGATTAAGGAAGGTAGCCAAACCTACTGGTGTTCTTGCTACAAGCGCATTTTATTCCGTCAAAATATCTGGCTTCAGCCATTGCACTCGAAGTTTGACACGATAGCATACGTCCCGCGAGGGATCAGGGGGCGTGATCGTGTCTAAACGCTTATTGCTTTTTGCGATTGCTGCATCGACCGTGCTTTGGTGCAGAGCCGCTTATGCGGATGTCGCCATCGAGCGTTTGCCGATAGAGAACTCTTCACCGGTTCTCCTACTGAAAGGCGAATTTACTCCGACCGACAATCCTGACCTGCTTGCCAAGGAAATCGTGACGAGTGGGGCCAAAGTGATCACCTTCAATAGCGACGGTGGCAATGTCGTTATGGCGATGGCCTACGGGCGCATGATCAGAGCGCTTGGTTTGTCCACTCTGCAGTTGAGATCGTCACAATGCGCATCCGCGTGCGCACTGGCATTCGTTGGAGGTGTAACCCGACAGGCTGAGCCTGGAGCGATCGGCGTGCACCAATCGTCTTTCTCCCCTGACACAGAGATTGAAGGTCGGACGGCCGTCGCTGCGGTTCAAGCGCTGACAGCCCAGATAATGACGTATCTGGTGGAAATGGATGTCGACCCCAAATTGCTCCAATTGAGTTTGTCTGTCCCTAGTGACGATATGCGCTATCTCACGGCCAGCGAAATGCAGAACTTCGGCGTAACCAAAGGCTCTCTCACACAGACGCCCGAGCGGGTGCCGACTGTCGCTACGCAATCAAATGTAGCTGTGACACCCCCTGAAAAAGACGACACACCTTCGCCGACCGTTGAACAGAGAGCCATCGCCTTCGTAAACGACTATCATGATGCCTGGTCCCGAGGAAACAGAGAGGCTCTTGCTTTCATGGAGAAGGCATATGCCGAGACCGTGGAATTTTATGGCAAGGCGACATCAAGAGCCACCGTCATGGGTGAGAAACTTGACTTTGCCTCGCGGTGGCCGATCCGGGCCTACAGCGTGAAGTCCGGTTCAACAAAAGTGACGTGCCAAGACACCTGCAAGGTAGAGGGGGTCGTTGACTGGTTTGCGAAACGCGACGTCGGAGACCGAGTGTCTTCAGGCACGGCGGAGTTTACTGTTGTGTGGGACCAGGTCACTGGGACGATCCGTTCCGAGACCGGAAAGGTCATCCAGTCGGACAAGGGGGTTTCAGGACCGGTCCGTTTGATATCCCAGTGGCAAGATGAAAACGGATCGTGCCGTGGGGGTAGCGGAGACTCGCCACAAACCATCGCAGCCTGTGAGCGGCGCGAAGCCATTGGAACCAAGTTACAGACCGTCGGCTGGTGTTATGGTCGCGAAGGCGAATACGGGTATCAGATGCAATGGCATGCCTGCGGGACGAACTCGAACCGTCCCGAGGGAGCGGTCGCCGCGGCAAAATCGCATATGGCTATGCCAAACCCGGCGAGCTTTCCGGTTCGCGCGCGTTTTGCGGGCAAGACCGTGATGCCGGACTTCAGAGTCCGTGATCGCGAATTCAACAGCTTTAGAACACGTATTCGCGACGGAATGCGTGAAGGTCCGAATTTCGCAGGCCGTTACACCCTGATCCAGATCGGCTGCGGTGCCGGCTGCTCATTTGTCATTGTCGCGGATAACCAGACAGGTCGTCCCGCCTCGTTTCCCCGTGGCGGCGAGGAGCATATGTATCTGAGCCTGGACTATCGTCGCGATAGCCGCCTGGTTGCCACCCAGTGGCTGAACAGCGAGACCAGCACGTGCGTCGTTGAATTCTTCGAGTTCGATAAGGACGCCTGGAAGCCAATCAGCAAATCCGAGATAGGTAACGAGGAAGCCTGCAATAGAACGGTAGCTGAAAATCTGCGTTGAGACCAAGTCGAAGAAGGACTTGCGCTTTCATGCGATTTATAGCTGGTCGTGTCGTTGGCTACGGCACAGGCACTTCGCCGGACCGTCGCAAATCAAAAGCTCCGTGGAGCATCCCTCGATTTCAGGGTGGCTTCACACTTGTCCGTTCCGCCACCGCACATGCGATTACAGGCACCTACCACGACCGGGCGAACTCGAGATATCGGTTTCGAACCCTTAAAGCCCGAACCATTTTCTATCTGTTGAGATTGTTGTAAAATCGGTGGGTTGAAAATTACCGGCGATGATAAGGCCCTCGTCGTGGTGCTGCCATATTGATACAACGGGAGCTTGTTACTATTAAAGTATTGAGTGCGCGATCAAGGGCTGAAACGAATTAGGTCAACCAAAAAAATGGCTAAAGCGTTTGTTTTGTTTTAAGCGGAATCGTGACTATATATCAGCTGAAATACTCTCGGTTTCATAAACCTAATCGGCGAGCGCGTAATGACATATAATCCAACCAAGGCCGCACAGGTCATCGCCAAGCACCTTCTTTTAAGCAAGGTTAAGGCTGTAAACATCGTTAAGGTTGTGAAACTGGTTTACCTGAGCGACCGCGAGTTTCTCAAGCGCTGGGGAATGCCCATTCTGGACGAGACACGTGTATCTATGAAGCATGGACCCGTGAACTACAGCACTTACCAGCATATCAACGGCGAAGCTGGGCCGGATCACGCGGGCTGGAAAGCTCTGTTATCCGATCGTGCCAACCACGAGATCGGGCTTGCTCGTACTATATGCGAAAAAGATTTGGACCTTCTCAGCCGTGGCGAAATCGAGGCGATTGAAGCGGTTTGGGCTCGTTTTGGTCATATGGACACTTGGGATTTGGTTCATTGGACGCATCAGAAAGAAAATATACCGGAGTGGGAAAATCCCGGCGATTCAATGAGGCCCATCCCGCTTGTGAAGATTATGAAAGCTATTGGCATTGAGGATGCCGATGAGGCGTTCGAGGCTATCGAGGATTATCGGCGGATAGACGCGCTGTTCGATGAGGTTCGAGTACACTGATAGCATGTTTAAGAAAGGCACTCTTCTCATACCATCCGGCCCCTCGCACGACCCGAACCGAAAGCATCTCCACGTTATCTGCAATGAAGCTCGCGAAGACGGTTCTCACCTGCTCGTGTCTATTTCCAGCTGGAGAGCACTTGGCGATCCGACTTGCCGTCTAAAGAAGCACGAGCACCGTTTTCTCGATCGCGAGTCGTTTGTTGAATACCGGATGAGCCGTATTGAAAGCGGCGATAGCTTGAGGAATGGCGTTAGCCTCAAAAAGTTTGTACCGCATGATGATATGAATGGGCAAACGTTCTTGCGAATTGTGAATGGTATATGCCGCAGTCCAATCACTCCTCCTGAGGTTCGTATTTACTGGGGTTGCGAAACGCAGAATTCGTGTGCGACACCTTCGGCGACTTCCGACAATACTGATGAAACGCTGGAGAAGCTTGCTGACAGAGATGCTCCGGCAAATCACTGATCAAAGGGGTAGGAAGCTGTGCTCTTCTGAGCCTACACTTGGTGTTATGATCGCGAATTGGTGACAAATTCCACCTTTTTCGCATTGGGCTTGGACCGAGCAACAATCAGAGGGCTGCTGCTGAAAATTTTCTGGCGGTGCTTGAACGCAGTAACGACTTCTTACGTGCCAATCCTGCTACGGTCGGCGCTGAGAAGCGTTTGATCCATAATGGTGTTGCATGGGCGATAACGATTTAGCAAAAGTAGCTGACTAATTCGCCGAGTGCGATAATGAATTGAACAATTTGTTTCAAGACGATTTCTAGCCGAAAAACACACTGATTTGATATAACTATGGCCCAGGCGCTTCCCTTGATTTCAGGCTGGCTTCACACCTGTCCACCCCGCCAACGCACATGCGATCGCAGGCACCCACGACGACCCGGCGCACCCGAGATATCGGTGCCGATGCCTTGAAGCGCCGAACCGTTTTCTCTCGGTCAAGTTCGGTGTAAACTCCGCAGACCCTGCATTCGACGGCGATGATTGGTCCCTTGACCGAACCTAAGTTTGGTTCCTGATCCATACTTCTCTTGGTTGTGTGAAAAAAGTCCAATCCGACCGGTTACTTAGCCGCGAGTGTTAGGATGCTGATTCGTCTCGGTTTTCCCACGATGGCAAATGCACGTCACCTAAAATAGCAGATTCTGCCGGCTTGACTCTGTTCATTGAACAGAACAAAAAGAGAACGTCAATCATTTTGGGAATGAATTCCTGCCGAACTCGAGCCGAGGAGGTCCGTGAATGAGAACGCATGTCCGGTCCCCGGGTCTCATCGATGACCTGCGCCAGCAGATCGCCAAGCTCGAAGGCGGGGCCGCGAAAAAGGCGGAATGCCTACCGTTTGGTGTACCAGAGATCGACGGGAATCTCCCCGGCGGCGGGCTGGCTTTCGGCGCGCTCCATGAGTTTGCTGGCGGAGGGGCCGGTACTGTGGACGGCGCGGCAGCCGCGCTGATGGTCGCCGGAATTGCAGCTAGGACGAAGGGGAAAATCCTCTGGTGCCTCAGCAGGCCCGACCTGTTTGCCCCGTCGATATCGCAGGCGGGCCTTCATCCCGACCGCGTGATTTACGTCGAGGCTGACCGGGAAGAGGATGTGCTGGCCTCCTTTGAAGAGGCACTGGGTTTCGGCGGTCTCGGGGCAGTCGTGGGGGAAATCGTCCGGCTACCGATGACCGCTTCGCGACGCCTACAACTGGCCGCGGAGAAGTCGGGAACCATGGGGTTGGCGTTGAGGCGCTGGCGACGACAGGCGGAAGCGAACGACTACGGCCAACCCACCGCTTCGGTGACCCGGTGGCGGATAAGCCAGCTGCCCTCGGAAGACCTTCCCGTGGCCGGCGTTGGGAGAGCGAGGTGGCTGGCGGAATTGATGAGATCGCGCGCGGGCGAGTGCGCCGAGTTCTGCGTAGGAGCATGTGATGCCAAGGGTCGTATCACTCTTTTTCCCAAGATGGGCTACGGACAGGATACGGAAGGCGGGGGCAGATGGCACACCGCCTCCTGATAAGCCGATGGTCGTGATCTCCCGGTCAGGGTCCAGGCGGACCGTCTGCGCAGCCGACGACGCCGCGCGAAAGCTCGGTCTGCGCATAGGCATGCCCGCGAGCAAGGCGCAGGCGCTCGTCGCCGGTCTCGCCATGTACGATGCGGACCCGGTCGGCGATCTAGCTGCTCTCGACAAAATGGCGCTGTGGATGCTCAGGCAATACAGCCCGGTCGTCGCGGTGGACGGCACGGACGGCATCGTCATCGACACCGAAGGCGCGGATCATCTCCAGGGCGGTGAAGAACTCATGCTCTCCGGGATGGTCAACCGCCTCCGTGGTGTCGGCGTAGTGGCAAGGGCAGCGGTTGCGGACAGTTGGGGCGCGGCGCACGCCATCGCCAGATTTACGTCATCCGAATGGACGGTTGTTCCAATGTACGAAACTGGCAAGTCCGTTCTAGGGCTGCCTATCGTCTGTTTGAGGCTCGCACCCGAAACGGTGAACAGCCTGCGCGTTCTCGGAATCGAGACAGTCGGGCAATTGTCGGCTATGCCGCGAGCACCGTTGACCCTGCGCTTCGGCCCCCAGGTCGGCAGGCGGCTGGACCAGTTGTTCGGGCGTGCAGCCGAGCCGATCGACCCAATCCGTTGTCCCGAGATCGTTGAAGTCAACCGACCGTTCGCCGAGCCGATAGGAGCCGCGGAGACAATCGCGAAATACGTGGGTCGCCTCGTCGTACAGCTTTGCTCCGAACTGGAGACCGGTGGCCTCGGTGTGCGCCGTTGCGACCTGATCGTCCACCGTGTCGACAACACGATACAGGCGATCAGGGCCGGCCTCGCGAAACCCGTCCGAGACGACAAGAGACTGACACGCCTGCTCACCGACAGAATCGAAAAGATCGATCCGGGCTTCGGTATCGAGAAGCTCTCGCTCGTCGCGACATGGGCAGAGTCCCTGGTCGAAAGGCAGCAGTCGTCGTCTCTGATCGAGGAGACAGTCGTCGACGTGACGCCGCTGGTTGATATCCTCGGGAACCGTGGCCACCGCATCTACAGGATGACACCTGTCGCCAGCGACGTTCCCGAACGAAGCTTCCAGCGTGTCGGCCCCATGTCGGAAGAAAAGGGGGTCGATTGGCCGTCGAAATGGCCACGGCCGAGCAGACTCCTCGCGTGTCCCGAAGAGATCGAGGTCCTGGCAGTCCTGCCGGATAGCCCGCCGAGGACGATGACATGGCGCGGCAAGCGGCGGCGGATCGTGCGTGGTGACGGCCCGGAGCGCGTCTTCGGGGAATGGTGGCTGCGGGATGCGGAGTTCCATGCCGTGCGCGACTACTACGTGATCGAGGACGACAGCGGCGAGCGCTTCTGGGTCTACCGCGCAGGCGATGGCGTCGACACGACAACCGGCTCCCACAGGTGGTTCATACACGGGATATTCGGTTGATGAGATACGTCGAACTCCAGACGACGACACACTTCTCGTTTCTGCGGGGAGCGTCCAGCGCCGACGAGCTATTCGCTACGGCGGCAGAACTCGGGATCGAGGCTATCGGTATCGTGGACAGGAATTCGCTTTCAGGGATCGTGCGGGCATGGGAGGCCTCGAAGGCGACCGGCGTGCGCCTGATCGTCGGATGTCGCCTGGATTTGACCGACGGCATGGCGATCCTGGTCTATCCGACCGACAGGGCCGCGTACGCCCGTCTTTGCCGTCTTCTTTCGCTCGGCAAGTCGCGCGGCGGCAAGGCGAAGTGCATCCTGGATTTCAGCGATGTCAGCCTCTACGCCGAGGGCATGATCGGCATCCTGATCCCGGACGAGGCCGACGAGACGTGTGCGATCCAGCTTCGCAAGATGTCGGAGCTCTTCGGCGACAGGGCCTATGTCAGCCTGTGTCTCAGACGGCGACCGAACGACAAGCTGCGCATCCATAACCTCTCGAACATGGCCGTCAAACATCGCGTCCGCACGGTCGTCACGAACGACGCGCTTTTCCACGAGCCGGGCCGCCGGCAGCTACAGGACATCGTCACCTGCATCCGCCACAACAAGACGATCGACGACATCGGGTTCAACCGCGAGCGCCATGCGGATCGATACCTTAAACATGCCCAGGAAATGCACCGACTGTTCGATGCGTATCCGGAGGCGCTGGCTCGCACGCTCGAGATCGCGAAGCGCTGCACGTTTTCCCTGAGTGAGCTCGAATATCAGTATCCGTCCGAGGCCATCATCCCCGGTCTCGGTGTCCAGTCCACGTTGGAGAAATTCACCTGGGAAGGAGCGGCGGAACGATATCCAGAGGGCGTGCCCGAGGCGGTAGCCACGACAATCCGGCACGAGCTTCGGCTAATCGAGACGATGAAATACGCCCCGTATTTCCTGACCGTCTTCAACATCGTGCGTTTCGCGCGGTCCAAGGGCATCTTGTGCCAAGGCCGCGGGTCGGCGGCGAACTCTGCAGTTTGCTATGTCCTTGGGGTCACGAGCATCGACCCGGAGACCAACGATCTCCTATTTGAACGGTTCGTCAGCCAGGAACGGGCCGAGCCGCCGGACATCGATGTGGACTTCGAGCACGAGCGGCGGGAAGAGGTCATTCAGTGGATTTACGACACCTACGGCAGGACAAAGGCCGCCTTGTGTTCGGCGGTCACCCGCTATCGCGCCAAGGGCGCGCTTCGCGACGTCGGCAAGGCCTTGGGACTGCCCGAGGACATGATCCGCCAACTTTCGTCCGGTGTCTGGGGTTGGAGCAAGGAAGGGGTTTCCGAAAAGGAGGTCAAGGACAACAACCTCAACATGAGCGACCGAAGGCTCCGACTAGCGCTCGAGCTCGCGCAGCAGCTGATGGGCGCGCCTCGGCATCTCAGCCAGCATCCCGGCGGTTTCGTACTGACCAACGACCGCCTGGACGAACTCGTGCCGATCGAGCCGGCCGCTATGGACGATCGCCAGATCATCGAGTGGGACAAGGACGACGTCGAAGCCCTCAAGATGATGAAGGTCGACATTCTGGCGCTCGGGATGCTGACCTGCATGTCAAAGGCGTTCGCAATGATCAAGGAGCACAAGAACGACACGATTGATCTCGCGACCATCAAGCAGGAAGACAATGCAACCTACGCCATGATCCGAAAGGCCGACACGCTGGGGACCTTCCAGGTGGAGTCGCGCGCCCAGATGTCCATGTTGCCGAGGCTCAAGCCCAGGACCTTTTACGACCTCGTCATCCAGGTTGCGATCGTGAGACCCGGACCCATTCAGGGAGACATGGTCCACCCATATTTGCGTCGGCGCGAAGGTAGGGAGGCCGTGGATTACCCGACACCGGAGCTGGAAGCGGTTCTGGGGAAGACCCTTGGCGTTCCGCTTTTCCAGGAAAGCGCCATGAGGGTGGCTATGGTATGCGCCGGGTTTACCGCTGGCGAGGCCGACCAGCTGCGCAAATCGATGGCCACCTTCAAATTCACTGGCGGCGTCTCGCGCTTCAAGACGAAGCTCGTCGACGGCATGGTCCGCAACGGCTACACGGCCGAGTTCGCGGAGAAAACCTTTTCCCAATTGGAAGGGTTCGGGTCCTATGGGTTTCCCGAATCCCACGCTGCCTCGTTCGCACTTATCTCCTACGCCTCCTGCTATATCAAATGCCATTTCCCCGACGTTTTCTGTGCCGCGCTCTTAAACTCGCAACCCATGGGTTTCTACGCGCCTGCGCAGATCGTGGCGGACGCGCGCGCGCACGGTGTTGAAGTACGTCCTGTCTGTCTGAGTGCAAGCCGTTGGGACTGTACGATGGAAGCCATCCACGGCACCGAGCGCCACGCCGTTCGTCTAGGGATGCGAATGGTGAAGGGGCTGGCCATGCGCGACGCGGCCCGCATCGTCGTCGCCCGCGCCGACCAGCCGTTTGTCTCCGTCGACGATGTTTGGCGGAGGTCTGGAGTGCCGACCGAAGCCTTGGTGCAGCTGGCAGAGGCGGATGCCTTCAGGCCGTCGATGAAACTCGAGCGCCGTGATGCCCTATGGGCGCTCAAGGCACTGCGGAACGATCCGCTACCTTTGTTCGCGGCAGCCGCCCAGCGCGAAGCCGAGACGATCCCGGAAATGGTGGAACCCGAAGTTTCGCTCGTCCCGATGGTGGAAGGCCGACAGGTGGTCGAGGATTACGGACACACGGGTCTGACGCTTCGGGATCACCCCATGAGCTTCCTCCGAGAGGACCTGAGGCGGAAGAACATCGTCACCTGCGCGGAGGCGGCAGTCCAGCAGGACGGCAAATGGCTATGGACTGCGGGCATCGTCCTAGTCCGTCAGAAACCGGGAAGCGCCAAGGGGGTGATGTTCGCGACGATCGAGGACGAAACGGGTGTCGTGAACGTCGTCATCTGGCCGTCGCTATTCGAACGCCAGAGGCGGGTGGTCTTGTCAGCTTCGATGCTGGCGGTGAACGGTAAGATACAGAGGGAAGGCGACGTCGTTCATCTGGTCGCCCAGCGTCTATTCGATTTTTCCAGCGACCTCAGTAGCCTTGGCGAACGCGGTGGCGCATTTCCCCTGCAAAAGGGACGCGGCGACGAGTTCTCGCGAGGGGGTGGTCCCGATCCCAGAGACAACCCAAAGCCGGTCGTTCCAGCCAGGGACATCTTCATACCGGACTTGCATATCGACACGTTGAAGGTGAAGGCGCGGAATTTTCAGTGAGGGAGGCTCTCAAAGCTTTTCGCAGCCGAGATGACATTTTTATCAGCCCTCGCTTTTATTAGGGAGGTCGAGATGTGCAACCTGTACACCGTCCGAACGTCCGCGGTTGCCGCTGTAATTGTTAGCGCCTTTTGGCCACTTCGTTCGCCGTCTTTGCTGTACCCAGTGATCAACCTAAGGTCGTGATGGTAATATTAAAGAAACCGTGGTGCCATAGTTGATAGGTCACTCTTCCAGTCTACGCGAATAAGTTGTATACGAATCGTCGGAGTAGGACTGAGAATTTGGGGAAATTTTGTCAGAGCATTCGTTTTCGCCACGCGATCTATTGTTATCGCATCCATGGTCGTCGATATTCTTCACGACATATTCGTTGAGCCTCTCGTTTCTTGAGGCCATCCCACTGGCTGCCGTCAACAAAAGCTACCGCAACTTCACAGTCGTCACTGATGTCGCCGGATATCGTGCTTCCCTGGCAGATGTCGGCGCAGTTGGAATCGGGCGGGACTACGACCTGGTCGCTGTTAAGTGTAAGACGGGCGTGTTTCATCCGAAAATCGGCCTGTTCGCTGACACGGATGGCGAGGTACGTGCTACTGTCGGCTCAGGAAACCTTACCTTCGGCGGCTGGGGTTACAACAACGAGGTTCTGGAGGTACTGAGACCGGGACGAGACTCCTCTTGTTTCTCGGGACTTGCTGACTTGATCGAGGCGATACAGAAGGAGGCTAGGCCCGATGGCCTTCTCGAGTGCCTCCGTGCACCCGACCTCCATAGCTTTGTATCTTTAGCTCGCAAGGCGTCGCTCGTGGCGGGTGCAGGGACAGGTCGCCTACTGCATACGATGGCTGGCCCGCTGACTGAGCAGATCGCGGCACTTGTCCATGAACTGGGCGGCGCGGAGGAACTTACGGTGGTCTCTCCTTTTTTCTCCGCCCATAACGGTGTCGCAGCACTATCCGCAGCCGTTGGATGCCAGAACATCAGCGTGGCCGTTCCCCCGCGAGCTCCGTCGGTGTTCGATTTCGCAGCCGCGACGTCGGCTGGATTGAACGCCCGACCCGTTTCGTGCGACGAGTTCAACGACGGGCGATCCTTGCATTCTAAGGTTTTCGATATCGGCTGCCGCCGCGGTCGCCTCATTATAAGCGGAAGCGCCAACGCTACGATCCAAGCCCTTGGCACGGCGAACGTGGAAGCTGTAGTCGCTCGCATCCACGAAAGCGCGCCCTTGTTCGGATGGACGCTCGCAAGTACCCAGTTCTGCGAGACCACGGGGGAAAAAGCTCCGCAGGAAGAGGAACGCGCCTCATTATCCGTCGAATACGAGAGCGGTTCGATCCGAGGCCGTGTCTTGGGCGGTGGAAACCACGCCGGAACTTGGAACGCGGTGCTGGCGTGGGGCGCGCGCAGGGAGCAAGGGCTGGACGTGACCATCGACCACCACGGTAATTTTGCCTTTAGGCCGCCCGTATCCTTCGACCCTGTTCGTGTGGCCTCTTCCGTTCAGGTGATCCTATCTAGGGAAACGACCGAGATGCGCGGTTGGCTCATTTTGCGCGGGTTTCTCGACACAATGAACAGGCGTGGCCCCATCGCGAGATCGATCGGTCGCATGATCGCAGGCTTGGAAACTCTCAATGACCTGACGGCGATTATGGACTACGTGTCGAAAGACCCGGGGGCCTTTGTTGAGGCGGCAGAGCGGACCGGGGGTGGCAGACCGGACCGCGGGCAATCGGTCGGCTTAAATGTTGCGAACGCCTTCGGGGGTGGCGACGCGCTTTTGCTGTCGGAAGGGACCAGTAAGGGGGCGGGTGTTAACAGCAATGGCAACGACTTGATCGACGCGCTGGTTTGTATGCTCGCCACGACGCTTCCGACCACCAACGACGATAGTGGTGACGATGCCGATGAAGATGACGTATCTCCCGAGAACCCGTCCGTTAAGCGGCCGAAGGGAACAGGTAGGGACACGATGGGCGAACAGCCCAAGAGGGTGAAGCCGCAAATTATGGAATTGGCCTTCAGCCGCTTGTTCGAAGAGGTGACGCGCGTTTCTCCAGGACCGTCCCGCAGTCCTGGCCTCTTCCTGATCTTCGATATGATCGCGAGGATCGCACCGCGCAGTTCGCTTGGCGAGGAGCTTATCCCTCGGTTGTTGAGGAAGTGGCTGCAGGCTGCCGCGGGATCGAGACCGACTGATGTCGCTTTCTCTGGGCTGGATGAATGCGTGGCAGTAACCGTATGCAGACTGGCTATAGGCGACCTCGCCAAGAGCCGGGATATGCACGCGTATCTTCAGGCTTGGAACGGTGGCGAAGTGAACGAAGAATTTTCAGTGCTGTGCGAGCCTACCGCTGGACAGCTCAACGAGGAGGCACTCTCACCGGGGACATCCCAAGCTCAGTGGTCCGACGCATGGTGGACCATCCTCGGTACCAGGACGCCATGGAGCCGGATGAATGATCTCCGGAAGGCTCTGGAAACAAAGGATGGCCCATATGTTTCCCCGGAGGGAGCCACACTCGATGAAAATCGCGTTATTGCGCGATACTCCGCGCGGGAAGGCCGCGACGACCGCATTGTTTGGTCGCAGGTGAAGTCGCCCGCTAAACCCGGTTGCTCGCGGTGCGGGCTACGTTTCTCGGGATATAAGGCAAAAAAGTTCAAACAAACCCGACTGGCGATGTGTGAAAACTTCACATGCGGCCGCCTCGTCATAGACGTGTCGCTTTAGGAGCGCGTAATGAAACTCTCCGACATAGACAAGTTGATGGGCGAGAGGCCTGGTGTCCGGATCGTCTCCGATCTCCAGGTGGATGAAAGCGGGGTCGATCCGATCGGCCTAAGGCAGATCAACCTCGATCTCATGGATCACGTTGCACCAGGCATCAACAACGTCACCCAGCACGTTCGATATTATACCTTCATTTCCTGGGCGGCTTGGAAGGCTACAACTCAGGCTGCGTTAGCAGGTACCGACGACCCCAAGGTGATCAGTGATCTTATGGAGCGGTACGAAGCGTTCTATGCTTGGTCCCACCTCCTCGACGGCCGCCCGTTTCGCGGTTCAGTGTCCTTGAAGCGAACTATCGCGCGAACGCCTGACGGTGAGTCATTTCTTTTCGAAGGAACGGTATGGGACGAATATAAGCGAACCCGCACGAATATCATGGCTGCGACGGAATACGGGCCCTCTATCAAAGCGCTGCGATACCTTAGTCTCGATGAAAGTATCGTTCCCAACCAGGTGATGCCTGCCGTTTTGGATTTTGAGGCGCGCGTGCGGACGGTACTGTCCCCACGTATGTTCGCTGTCACGCCGCCATTGGTCAGTTCGTCCGATATCAAGGATTTCGCAAAAGAGCTTTCAGTTGATGACCCGTCAGAGGTTGAGCGTGAGGTTTTCCGCTTCATGTTCCATGCAATAGGTGCCGCGGAAAGCGCGTCGTTCGCGATGCGCCGACGCAAGGCGACCATCGACTACCTGATCGGGGTGCTCAAGGAGCTCGGACCGTCCACCGAAGACGACATTCGCAGGCGGTTTGTCGAGAACCGGATGCCCGCCGTGCTGGAAGGCGATGGCGAGGATATAGCCCGTTCCGCGATCATGTTGTCGTATCTTCAGGCTCGCCAGCTTCAGAGGCTCGCTACGGAAGCAATGTTGCTGTGGACCGAGCGCGTTCTTTCCGAAGAAGGCGCGGGCGGGTTGCCGCGTGCCGTTCCGACGGAGGAACTGGTCGAGCGAGCCGATAAGGCCGCCGCTGATTTCGACGAGACCTATGGCGGAGCCGCGACCGTTGGTGCCTACCTGAATTTGGTGGCGATAGCGGGCCGAGAAGCAGGTTGGCCAGCGAGTGCCGCACAAAAAGGGACAGATATTGTTGATCTCATGGACGCCCTGAGAGAGGCTCAACGTCGAGACATTACCCGAATTCCAAGTCTCGCAGTCCGCAGCCTCGCTGTCGTGAAGGCGATTAACGACGCGCTTTCGCAAATCGCCATCCCTCACACCGATAGGAAGGTAATCGACGGGCGGCCCGACCGGTTGCCGATGGACCTCATGGCGAAGCGCCTCCAAGCGATATCGGAAAGACCGCGCGAATCCATGTGGACGGAGATTATCGAGGCCTGGGTGATCGGCCAGCATGTGCATTGGTCCGCTGTCCGTGGCGGCGACGGGAAACAGCGACTGCGCATTGGTTTGGAGGGCGCTGGATGGATGCGGGTAAGAAAGCGGGGAACGGGAAATTTCGTACCGACGCCAGATCGGCTTTACACGATGCTCGCACTGTCAGCTTCTTCCGGGATCATTCGACGGACAAACGAAGGTCGTTTCGCCGCTCGCAGTACCTAGTTTGAGCACGGCAGCCTTTCATGAGATTCTCCCTACGTTTGCATCCGTCTCTCCTTCTGGACAGTGTTGAATGCCGGCCTGGGTGATTGCGCGGACAGTGGAGGTCACAGTTAATCACGTTCGTTTATCGTATCGTCGTGCGCCAGCGTAGGTGAACGAACGTATCGATATGCTCTTCCGTACCTCGGGCTGCCCGGACTTGATCCAGCCCTGTTCCCAGCAGAACTCCTCGAACCCTTTTCGGGTAAGAACGCTTAGCTGGGCGGATTTCAGCGGGCGCTGCGCCGTCTCTGGGGAAGTCCAGGCCGTTTCCATCTGCGGACGGCCCGACGATCTCGAAATGCAGGTCGACCTGCGTCCGCATGTCGTCCAAGGACAAGAAGCCTTCTTTGATATGGAAGGTTTCGAGGATCACGAATAACTGTTTGTCATTATCGAGTTCGAGATGATCTCGCCAAAGCGCGCGAACTTCGCCATCTCGCTCCGGGCCGTCTTTCCGACAGCAAGCTTGCCGATATCGATCCCGTGGTCTGCGGTCGCGATAAGTTTCGACAGTTGATCGTTACCGAGAACCCGGTCTGTCGTCATCAGAGTGAATGTCGAGTTCGGCGGAGCTTTTGCGACGGCGTCCTTGAGACGTTGGAGAATCGTGAATTCTTTTGCGCCGATGAACCCAGGGATGGCTGGGTCTCGAAACCCGAAACGCCCAGCACAAGCAGCGTAAAACTTGACTTGGTGGTGCGCCGTCTCAACAGGGAACGGCCTGCGAGATGCCTTTCCTGGGCTGTAGCGGACAACGAAATCGTCGAAACCCTTTGGACCATCAGTCTCGTATGAGACTTCGACTACGTATTTGGTTTCGTTGTTTCAGGCCTGAAGCATGCACACAGAAGAAGCGGGCTTGGTAATCATGGCCGTTCCAATCTGCAATCACTGGGTCTGCCATTCGAACTCGTCGCACCTTCTGTTTGATTCCTGCTTTGTTCCTTGAGCCATTCTCCGTCAGAACTAAAGTTGCTGACGGAGCGAAATCGCACTGATGAGCGCGAAGTTATACTGTGGCGGCTTGTTCCCTTTCGCTCACATCCGGGGCCCATGCACCGGATGTGAGCGGCATTTCATTTTTCAGACGCAAATCTGAGGGCGCTCAAACGCATATCATGGGGTTTGGACGCATTTCTGCGGCCAAGGAGCAATTGACCCTGATTGAAGAATCTTAGGAACGGTTTAATACTAGATTTCAAACCATAAACCTGCACGTGGAGTACTCCCCGTTTCACCGGACAAGTCGGCTACGTTGATTGAGACCTCTCGCGGGAAAACTACGTGGCGTATACATTCGACCCTGTTAAAGACTTGGAACCCTTTCTTCGATTTCCCCAACGGGCACGCGTGTTCGATCCCGGGTTTGTGGAGCACGATGATCCTAGCGATCAAGCAATAAGTGCGGTCGGGCGTGTTCGGGCTAACGTTTACTGTAAGACAATGTTTGACTCCGTAGGCGTGATGATTTGGACGATCTATCCTAAAAACAGTGAGCAATTGGCTCGTCGTCAGAGTTTGAACCGAATCGATAGTAAGGTCATCTTTCCGTCCTGTCGTTGACGCCACCGGATGCTTTGTGATCATCGTCTCATGCTCGCGTGAGTCGCATCGAAGATCGGACGACAAACCGGAGCGCAACTTCAGTTAAAACCGGTGGACTATGCCCACGATAAGACAACTCGACATACGTAATTTTCGAGGCATCCAATACCTCTCTTGGAGGCCCGGTCCTGGATTTAACTGCCTTATCGGACCCGGTGACTCCGGGAAGACATCGATTTTAGACGCTATCGACCTGTGTCTCGGGGCAAGACGGGTCGCTACCTTTACCGACGCCGATTTCTATAACCTAGATGTATCGGAGCCCATTAAAATTACACTGGTACTCGGCGCACTTGAAGAGGAACTGAAGAAATTCGATACCTACGGAGACTTCCTCCGTGGATACGATAGGATACTCGGCGACCTCGAAGAGGAACCCGGTAATGGTTTGGAGACTTCGCTGTGTCTCAGGCTGACCGTAGCGCAGGACCTCGAGCCCGTTTGGACGCTGAAATCCGCGAGAGCCGCGGCCAAGGGATTGGAGAGGGACGTCAAATGGGCTGACCGGGAGCGCTTGTCACCCATGAGACTGGGCGCGCTTGGCGATACGCATCTCGCCTGGCGGAGAGGATCGTTGCTCAACAAGCTGTCCGCCGAGAAGCCGGACACTTCTGGTGTTTTGTCAGCGGCTGCCCGTGACGCACGCACGGCTTTCAGCGGCAAGGCGAAGGGTCAACTGACCGAAGCCATCGATATCGTCAACACAACCGCCAAAAGCCTTGGCATTTCGGTGGGAGCGACTGCTACCGCGATGCTCGACGTCCACTCCGTCACGTTTGGCTCCGGGACAATATCCCTGCACGACGAGAGCGGCATTCCATTGCGCGGCATGGGCACCGGTTCAAAACGATTGCTCACGGCCGGTCTGCACAAGGAGGCTTCAAAGGCAACGTCAATCGCGCTCGTCGATGAAATCGAAATTGGGCTAGAACCTCACCGGATTGTCCGCTTCCTGAAATCACTGGGCTCAAAAGACAAAATTCCCAACGTCCAGGTTTTTGCGACGTCACACTCACCGATAGCTTTGCAGGAGCTTTCGTATCAGCAGGTACACGTCGTCCGACAAGGCAAAGCGTCGGGTCAGACGATCGTGCTCGCAGTTCCCGCCGATGCCCAAGGGGCGCTACGCGCTACTTCGAACGCGTTCTTGGCAAAATCCGTGTTGATCTGCGAGGGAAAGACGGAGATCGGATTCATCCGCGGAATCGACCTGTTTCGAACAGAGGTCGGGGGCAAGGAATCGATAGACGCCGCCGGAGTATCGCTGCTTGACTGCGACGGTGGGTCTGAGACCCGACCGTTCGAGCGTGCGGCGGCTTTCCAATCGCTGGGCTACCGCGTCGCGATTTTCATCGACAATGACCGAACGATCCCGGCGGCAGAAGCCAAGCTTTTCATGGAAAACGGAGGCGAACTGTTTCACTGGGCTGATGGCCAGTCGATCGAGGACGCCATTATTTGCTCGGCCTCAGACGCAACCGTCTTGGCGATACTGGAAGCCGCCGTCGAGTTAAACCCAGATGACGTGTCGTCGATAGACGGCAAGATCAGGACAGCCTCCGGCGGCCAGCTAACCCTTGAGGACGGTAAAACGCTGGCCGACATAGGTTGTTTGACACTTCAGCAAAAAGGTTGGATCGCCAAGGCCGCGGGAGGCAAGAAGGGCTGGTTCAAGGACATCGGGCGTATGGAATTCCTCGCTCGCGGTGTGATTGCGCCCCAATTCAAGGACTTCGAGACGCCGTTCAAGACGGTCGTTCAAGCGATTTTGGCCTGGACGGTTAAATGACGACGGCGGTTCCTGATTTATTGTCCGTCGACCGCGGCTGCGTCAGCGCACCCGCCGGCTGTGGAAAAACGCACCTGATCGCCTCAACTCTCGCCCGACATGAGGGTAACAAGCCAATTCTCGTGCTCACCCATACGAATGCGGGTGTTGCGGCTCTTAGAAAGCGGCTCAACGCTCTGCAAATTCCAGCGCGGAACTATCGCCTCGCGACAATCGACGGCTGGGCGCTGCAACTGATTTCTACTTTCCCATTCCGAAGCGGACACGACCCCAAGATAACCGAACTGCGGTCACCCGGAAGCGATTACACCGCTATCAAAACCCATAGTCTAGCGCTTTTGAAGGGCGGGCATCTCGACGACGTCTTGAAAGCGACCTACTCGCGCCTGCTTGTCGACGAGTATCAGGATTGCATGAAGCCACAGCACGACATCGTCATAGCCTTGGCTGAGCTCCTTCCGACCTGCGTCTTAGGAGATGACCTGCAATGCATATTTGGTTGGTCCGGTCCTAAAGTGGAGTGGACCGAGGTTCTGAAATTTTTCCCGCTGATTGGCGAGCTTGATACCCCCCATCGCTGGAACAACGTCGGCTGCGACGAACTCGGGCAGTGGCTGCTTGATATCCGCCCGCTACTTCGCAAAGGTTCTCCCATAGACCTCACGGCGGCCCCTAGAGAAGTGGAATGGGTAGAGATATCTGGCCCATCGGACACCCCGGCCTTGTTGAAGGCCGCGCGAACGCCGTCTCCGGTAACAGGCGGCTCCGTACTGATTTTGTGCAACGGGAAGGATAAACAGCGACAACATAATGTTGCTCGGCAAACGCCAGGAGCGGTCGTTGTCGAAAGTGTGGATTTGTCGGATTTCGTCAATTTTGCCGAATCGTTTGTGTTCGACGGTCACGAATCAACCGAAAAACTGATAGACTTTGCTGCCACCGTGATGACAGGCGTGGACGCAAGCTCCATGAAAACGCGACTGAAGTCACTGTCCCGAGGTACGGCTTTGAAACCTGCCACGGATGCGGAACGAGCGGCTTTGGATTTTGCGGGCACTCCTACTCCTTCTATGGCAAACGCGCTGCTCGTTGAAATCAACAAACAGTCAGGCGTACGACCGCATCGACCGGCGCTTTTGTCTGCGTGCCTCAGAACGCTGAATTCATGCTCCGATGCGGAGGAATTCCACGAGCTTGCGATTGCTGTCCGCGAACAGCAGCGAGTGATCGGTCGTGAGATAAAGGGACGTGCGGTGGGCAGTACCCTTTTGCTGAAAGGACTCGAAGCGGACGTCGCTGTTCTGTTGGACACTTCGACATTCAGTGCGCAAGACCTTTATGTGGCTTTGACACGAGGGGCTCGAAAGATTGTCGTTTGCTCGGAAACAAACTTGTTGCAACCGACGATATGATAACCCGGATTTGTCCGCTTGGTCACTGGCGACAGACCTCTTGGGGAATTTACACTTTACCAAGTGAAGTAGCGACGAACCTACGGAGCGCAATCATTTCTGGCGGTCTCTTAATTCGGGTACCGGATGAATTTGCGTCTAACTCGGACTTGGAGACAAATCTGTGCGTTCACCAGAGACACAGGTAACTCCACAGAGACAATCCTTAGAGTCGCTAACACATGAAGTTCCTCGACAGGATCATGGCATCGGCGAGTGAAACCGATATGCGAATGTCGAGGGGTCCATGGAACCCAGTTTGACATTGGCGGAAGTCATGGCACGATCCGGAGTGAACTGGAATAGTGGCAATACCTACGGGCATGGCTAGTCCATTCGTTTTCTGATGCCCTAATTCCGGAAAATTAAAAAGGCAAGGTTCCACGTTGACGATGTCCAACGGGTTGTCGGGCAGTACCTGCCAGATATAGATGCCGAACTTTTTCTGGGCGGCGTCAGGACCGTATCGGTTGGCGTACTTGACGAAATGGTCCACCTTGGCCCAGCGACGCGGGATGAAGCTGTCGTAAGGTCTCCGTTAGTCTCCGCTGCCGTCGAAGATTTTCTTGGCGATGGCATCGTTTTCCGGAAGCGCCACCAGTTTCAGGAACAAGGTTTTGACGTGGTCCCAGTCGCCTTCGGTCGCCTGCTGACTTCCTCGACCGCGGCTTCGATCAGCTGCTCCGTCAAGCTGGAATAGGTCAGCAGTGTGTTTCCGCGAGACACGCCCGGCGCAAGCGCCACGACCGGGTCGTAGCTGTTCGCGTAGTAGAGTTTCTGCTTCTTGCAGAGCTGGTTGTACGAGGACGTACTTGGGTCTTCAACGCGTTCCGCACGGTCCTTGTCGACCTGCTCGATAAGGGGCGGTCCGCTTCGCGGCCCCGGCGTTTCACCGCCTCGTCGATTTCGACGACGTAGTCGAGCTACCGCTGGCCCCGCGCGATCTGCCAGTCTTTCAGAGCAAGGGTGCAACCGAAGTCCTGCGTGCCGCCGGACGACTTGTAGGGCTTCACCTTCCTGCTGAATGACGGTTTAGCGTGCAAAAGGGTCGTGACATCTCCGCGGCCTGACTCTTGTTGCCGAATCCGTAGGCAGAGCAAATTTGTGGTGACCTCAAATTCTCAGCTCTGATAATTTGTGTTCGGGAACAGCGAGAATCACCGTGATCGACATTTGGACAACGAAACATACGGATTTCCAATCCGAGGCTGATGTCGAAACTCGGTTTGTAATGCCTCTACTCCAAGAGCTGGGGCACCACATCGCCAACATCGTCCCCAAGAAGCCAGTGCTGTTTCGGGAAGGCAGGAACAGCCGCCCTGGCAGAAAGCCGGAGGCCGACTTCGTCGTTTACGCTGACAAGCCGCACTGCCGTGCCACTGCCCTTTTGGTCGTCGAGACCAAGCATCCCAAAGAGCCACTGGATCAGGGGCGGGAGCAGGCCGAATCCTACGCGCAAAACCTCAGGACACCGCTCTATATCTTGACAAACGGCCATGATCTCGAGGTTTGGCAGCTCCAGATAGTCGGAGAGAGCGAATTGGTCCATTCGGGCTTGGTCGAGAAGATAGCGTCTTCCCAGGGACTATTGGAAGGACTGGCGTCGCGCGTTGCGTTGGTTTCGCTGTGCTCGGGCCTGCGCTTCAAGAACATGGACGTTATCAGGAGAGACCTCTCCGAATACGAGATTAACGAGACGGCGCGATGCCAGAGGGAGCTTCGCAATACCATTCCCCGATTCCTGAGCCGGTCTGCGCAAGGGGATATAGCAGCTGAAGCGGTACTCGACGGCGATGACAAAGGAGCGATCATTCTGGGATCGTCCGGTTACGGAAAAACAACGCTCGGGAAGGCATTTCTGCTCGAAGCGTTGGAAAAGAGACTCGAAGGTTCGGCGGCCCAATTGCCGTTCGAAGTGTTCCTCCCCGACGTCCCGGCGGGCGAAGGCGCGTTCGAAGCGTATCTCGTCAATCGAGTTGCTCCACATGTGCCAGGCTATACGCTCGCATCCCTCAGGGACGAAGCGAGGACAAACGGTGTCCTGATCATCGCGGATGCTTTTGACAGGGTTTCCAATTCGACGCGGCAGAGTATCGCCTCGGAACTGCGGAATCTCGTTCGAGACTTTCCGAAGAGTCGGCTGCTTGTATTGTCCCGGCCTAACTGTGTGCCTGACATCGAGCTGCCGACATATCGTCTGAGCGGGTTCGACGAAAAGGACTTACTCGCACTGCTAACTGCGAGGCAGGCGCGCTCGGACCGCTCAATTGCTAGGTTCAAAATCCCCGATCACCTGCGGCAGCTCTGCCAAGTCCCTCTGCTTGCCAACCTGGTGGCGAACCATTTACGATCGTTTCAGCGTTTTCCGACGAACGTAAACACGCTCTACGAAGAATGGCTGGGCGAAATTCTCCGCCCGTTCCCGGCTTTGGAGAAAGGAAGGCTTCGCGCCTTTCTTGAGGAACTCGCCGCCGAAACATCTGCTCAGCCTGTTCAAATCACCCGGTGCTGGGAACTGGCGAAGGGCATGGACATTTCGGCGGGATTGGAGCAGTTGGCGGACGCCGACGCCATCACCATTCGCGGAACCAGTGTGGAGCTCGTTCACGAAGGCTTGGCCGATTTTTTTCGTGTTCAACGCCTCCTGCGACTTCCATTGAATGAATTGGAACTCGCGCTGAATGCGATCGATACCAGCGATGCTTCTCAGCTCCCCGGGCTTCTCCTATCAGGCGCTACGACGCCAGAAGCAAGTCGATTCATTTGGCAGTCCCTTGCTGAGCGCAATATCCAGGTCGCCCTCTCGTCTTTGAAGTTCACCATCGGCGACGGGGAACGGCGTCCTGTATCAAGTTCTCCCGGTGTTGTTGAGGGCCTTCTCTCCGATGTTCTGAGCGGTATCGATGCACTGCTGGAGCCGCATTTCTCTGCGCAGTTGACCGACGATGTTCGCATGTGCCTGGTCGGCAAGCCCGTTTCCATCCTTGGAATCGAGGGGCATGTCAGGACTGGATGGCTCAATTTTTCTTTTTTCGATGCGGGCGAAGACGGTTCGCGGGTGCGCCTCGGTGAGGCTGAGAGTCCGTCCAGGGAATGGGGATTGTCACTGGAGGGTCAAGGTTACGACGCCGATGCGGGACGCATCCTGGGCGCACAGCGGGTCTCCAGTGCCATCAAGGAATTGATCGATTACCGTAGGCTGAGGGGAGGCCCGATCTGGAGAGAGGAAACCGTCTTCGGCCGACTGCGCCATCTCGGGCGCTGTCACGGATTGAAATTCGAGACTCCATATGACCTCGAAGCTTGTAAGGCGGGGCTACTCTCTCTCGCTCGTCAGCGATTTGGGCCACGGTTGAGGACACGAGGACAGTTTATCGACGTCGGCGCGCTAATTGAGGACATCAACCAGCTCCTGTCTGATGGAGTGACGGTCCTGCATCCGTGGTGGGTGGAACCTTACGATGTCGATTTCACCGATCCGTCCGAGCGCGCGAGCCTCGCTGCGACCTTTGATGCGTTCTTTCGAAGACGCCAGCAAGCCTACGTGGAAATCGTGGAGCGGGAGATGCCAGGGTTGGCCGGCTGCCTCCCCGAATACGCGTCGATTCCTGTGAGATATAATCTGAAGGGATCGTTGTCTGACGTCCATGGCACCACCAATCTGCATCTCTATTTTGAACGATGGCCGGTGGCGGAACTTGAGGATGCGGGTGCCGATCTAAGTTTTCCGGAGAGGCCCCAGACTGATTTCTCGATCAGCGCGATGGACGCCTATGTATCGAAAACGGAATTGATGCTCGCCAGGACTGGGCGCACCGGAACCAATTTCCATATCGTGAGAGGAGGAATGCCGGTCCCGCAATTCAACGGTCGTTCGCATCGGGCAAACGACCGCGAAGACGAAACGGCAGTGGTCTCTTCAGTGATGAAAATGCTTGGAGACGACTGCCAGAAAGTCTTCGGCGTGATTCCCGAGTTCAGATGGAAGTGATTTGCGCGACTACAGTCCAGATCGATGTGACAATGAACACTTCAATTAAAGGACAGAACGAGAAAACGTCGTTTATTCAATGAAAACAACGATCGTCGGGACAATCGGATTGACGAAAAAATCATCGAGTCTGACGAACTAGAAAATAATAGTAGGTCGTGTAGGAGTCGAACCTGTAATAACCCTGCTATGGGCCAAAGGCTCTAACCGCTAAGCTATCAGACCCACACTGACGCAAGGGCATGCACCTGACGGTGAACGGGGGCAGACGTCGTGTGTCACGTTTCAACGTATTATATTGGTAGTGACCACGGTGTCGTTGGCTTAGGGCGGAGCCGCCAGTGCCGATATCACCGAGCATGTTCCAATCGACGGTTCTTCGCCTGTTCGAGGCGGCACGACTTCGTCCCCAGATATTGGTTTCCCCGATGGAAGGTTCGAGATGTCGTTCACGCAAACCGGCGAGATGCCGTACGAGAGGCTCTATAGCAGACATTCGCAAACGAATCCGACAGATTTGTACCGCCTTGATATCCTGATCCCGTCAACAGCGATTGATTCGCCAATTTATATCGGCCAACGCATCAACGCTTCCCGGCCCGCATCGGTCAGGCCATAGATGCCTCGGTCGATCCGCTCGAACCAGCCATACACATTCGAGAGCAATATCTTGCCGGCATCGGGAGCGCTCGATCTCACATCGCGAACGCGTAATGGCCCTTCTGCCAAAGCTTTCGCACATCCAAGCGCTTGCTGGCGATATGCCGTCATGAGTGGGGTCCGCGTACTACCGCCAAGGACGGGATCACCCCTGCGTCTCTGATGTTCCCGCACAAGCCGCGTGCGTCGTTTAGGATTTGTCCGCGGCATTGGAGATACCGAACTCACGATGACATTGACATGCCCGCCTTCGGAAACGGCGAGCATTCCTATCCCCAGTCGACGACAAAGATCGCGATAACGCTTATCTGTTTCCCGCCCTTTGCCGCGGGCGGACATTTTCGCTGCGATCCACACCTCGTCCGATATCGATGCTCGATCAACCGCCTGAAGGATCAACTCGAGGTTAAACGCCAGCTTCAGTTCACAAACCACGATGACGGATGGATCATCGTCACGTATGCCCATGAGGTCGCAACCCCCGATCTCCCCTTTCACCATATAGCCGGCCTTTTCGAGAAAGGCTTTTACAGGTTGATAAAGGGAGGTTTCCATGGTGGCACTCAGAAAACGAATCGTCTTCCGACAATACATGCAAGACCACTCGGGATCACTACTCACCTGGCATCGCCGATTCTAAGCTAAATGGAATGTAGCTGCAGAGGCACTGTGCCGATCGAGGACACGCCTATCGGAGCGTTTCGACCCGACCAGGTGAAATAGCGACAAACCTACGGAGCGCAATCATCGGGCTAAAGACCTTAAGCTGCTTATTTTATTGGAAAAAATGGTGTCCACGAGAGGATTCGAACCTCCGACCCCAGGATTCATACCACTTCGGCTTTCGCCGCCGTCCCGCCGTTAGGTGGGCGCGTTCGTGGTCTGGACTGTCCCTTCACCATGGGCGTAAACGCCTTTAGGTGCTGCCCATCCAGTCTCTACACCTTCAACGGATTTCTCCGAAGCTTGGCTCGGGATTGGCATGCTGGAAGCCCAGCGAAGCGTTCCCCGACTTTGAGCAGATCGATCGCGTCGTTTCCGGGCGCGACCCCCAATTTCACTTAGGAATCCTGTGCTCTATCCTGCTGAGCTACGTGGACACACAGTGGCGCTTTTAAACCACTGGTCTTTCCGGATCAACCGCGTTCTGAGGCACATTTGTGCTGTGCCCAGAAATTTTGAAATATCAGCTCTGCAGCCGCTGTTCCGCAAGCTTCACCCAGTAGGAAATGCCATAGGCAAGCGCCTCGTCGTTGAAGTCGTAGCTTGGGTTATGCAGTCCTGCGGTGTCGCCATTGCCGATGAAGATGAAGGCGCCGGGGCGCTCCTTCAGCATGTAGGAGAAATCCTCGCCCGCCATGGAAGGATCGACATCGGCATCGACATTATTGGCGCCGACCACGTCGCGGGCAACTTCCGCTGCATAGTCGGTTTCTGCAGGATGGTTGACCGTCACGGGACAGTAGCGGTGATACTCCGCTTCCGCTTCAGCGCCGTTGGCAAGAGCGATGCCTTCGGCAATCTGGCGGATCCGCGCTTCCGCCATGTCGCGCACGTCTTCGTCGAGTGTCCGCACCGTGCCGGCGATCAGCGCCTCGTTGGGAATGATGTTGTGGCTGGTGCCGGCCTGGAAGCGGGTGACCGAAACGACGATCGAGCGCAGGGGATCGGCATTGCGGGATGCGATCAATTGTAGATTGGTGACGATCTGCGCGCCGATGGCGATGGGATCTGCGGTGCGGTGAGGCTGAGCGGCATGGCCACCACGGCCTTTGACGGTGATGGTGAACTTGTCTGGTGCGGCCATGATGCCGCCCTTGCGAATAGCGAACTGGCCAAGCGGAATGCCCGGCATGTTGTGCATGCCATAGACCTCGTCTACCCCGAAACGATCCATCAACCGGTCTTCCACCATGGCGAGCGCGCCAGCGCCACCTTCTTCGGCAGGCTGGAAGATGACCACCACCGAGCCGTCGAAGTTGCGGGTCTCGCAAAGATATTTGGCGGCACCCAGCAGCATGGCCATATGTCCATCATGGCCGCAGGCGTGCATGTTGCCGGGCGTGAGAGAGGCCCAGGGCTTCCCGGTTTCCTCAAGGATCGGCAGGGCATCCATATCGGAGCGGAGGCCGATCGTTCGGCCGTTCCTGCTGCGGCCGTGGATGACGCCGACAACGCCGGTGCGGCCGATGCCATTGACGATTTCATCAACGCCAAAGGCGGTCAGCTTTTCGGTGACGAAGCGCGCGGTCTCCTCCACATCATAGAGAATTTCCGGGTTCTGATGAAGATGGCGGCGCCATTGCGTCGCTTCTTCCTGCAACTCGGCGGCTCTATTCAAGATGGGCATTCTCTTGG